>Ga0209092_10000071_pt1 | contig 83197 bp, 82 predicted proteins | sample FraStrMetagenome_FD_187446 | JGI IMG/M metagenome (GOLD analysis project Ga0209092, IMG submission 187446) | Marine eukaryotic phytoplankton communities from Arctic Ocean - Fram Strait ARC3M Metagenome (SPAdes) (version 2) | ecosystem: Environmental > Aquatic > Marine > Oceanic | place: Fram... | reverse complement strand
GTGAATTAAGCGTATTAAAATTATGATGAACTATTCAAATATTCATTTGAATGGAACAATAAGGTCCAATAATAAAATAAATAATTTTTTGCGATAATATTAATTATTATCTAGTTGATTATTTATTTTATAGTATATACGTATTCTATGTATAGAACGTAGTCTTTAAGTGAATTTTAATTAAACGTAATTATTTATTTTGTAATAAAATTATTTCATACTGTAGTTTCCAAATAAAAAATTAAAAAACTCTTTGAAAAACAAAAAAACGGTCTGATGTTTACGAGTAAATATATTTTTTTTACAAATATGTATTTTAAATAACGTCACCTAAATATTATCAATAAAATGGATTATTTAAGCATGCATAATTATATCACGATAAATTACATTCAACTGTGGATTTAATGAAAAACAAAGAAGTTCTAAATAAACAATGAGTTTTTATTTATTTTTTGCAATTTAATTTTTATAGGTTAAGAAATTTCATGTTTAATTTTTTTAGTCGATGATTTTTTTTGGACACAATTATTTCTTCATCACTCAAACTGTCATCTGAACTATCATCTGAACTATCATTTGAACTATCATCTGAACTATCATCGGAACCATCATCTGAACTATTATCAGAACCATCATTTGATATTTCATCTAACTTATTTATTTTTTTATTGTTTGATTTTATTACTTCATCAAATAAATTTAGCGCTAATTCATGAACGTGATGATAACCGTCATTTGTAGAACATTTAACATTATTATTATTAACTGTGTCACTAAGTTGTTTTAATTGATTTATATATTTTTTATTGTTATTGTGCAAATATTTAGTCATGTCTTTTATTTGTTTTGCGTGATTGTGAAATGCGAAACAAATAATTTGAATAAGATGTTTATTAAATTTTTTTTTATTAATTCGTGTGCTGCCTAAAAAATCATCACCAAATATTAATGAAATATTTTGGTCAACTGATTTTAGAGCTTTACCAAATTTATTTTTATCATTAAAAAACGTTGCGTTAAGTTTTTTCATAATTGTGCAATTTAAATTGACAACTTGATTATCATGAACAAAAATGCAATATTTCAATATCATTATATGATCTTCCTTGCGCTTGACATCATAAAATTTGTTAAGTATGTTGCTGTGGTTTTTACTCAATTTGTTGATATTTTTTAAATTATTATCATCACTCGTAAAATATGTCGACACTAATTCACCAGCCGATAAATTCACGCCTTTTTGTATTCGGTTGAATATATCGACTTGCATTTCGTAGCTTAAGTTTTTATATGCCACAACGGGTATTTGTCTACCATTAAACACTGAACGTTCTCTATTTGTGAATATACGATAATTATGTTTTTCTATTTGTTCATCTTCATCTGGTACTCTATCGTAATAAATATGTTCCTCAACGCCATCATTATTATTTAACGTTACGCATATTTTATTAGAAATAAATTCAATAATAGATGTCATCCTTTGTTTTCCGTCGATGCAAACTTTTTCATTATCATCTTGGTTTTCATTTATAATAATATTGGTAGGTATAATTCCGTGATATAATGAATCAATAAAATCACATTTATCTTTGCCTCTCCATACGTTGTCGCGTTGATATGGAGGATCTAAAATAATTTTTGATGAGCTGTTTTTTTTAATTTGGTCATAAATAGAAGATACTTGCTGTGAATTAAGTTGTGGTGTTTCTATTTTGCAATCCATATTTGTGTGTGTATTTTGTTGTTGTCATGTTTTGAAACACATGATATTTTATTTAATGTTCAATTTTTTTCTGTAACGATTAGTGACATAAAAAGAAATAAATAATATTTTAAGAAATGTGACGAAATATAATTAATAATATAATTTAAATATGGCACAAATACCACATTCAATAAAAACTGTTGTCGATGATTTTCAGAAACAAATTGATAAAATATACAGTGAAAAAATGCAAGAGCACGTCGAAAATATATCATATAAATTAAACAGTAAAGGATACATTGAAAATTATGGAAAGATAACGCACATACATAAACAATTAAGAAATATCAATAAAAAAAATAAACATAACAGTATTCCGGAAGCTGACGTAAAAGTGCCAGAAATGGAAGACGGATATTTTATACACGTATTATGTGAACAAATTTATACAGGTAACGAAAAAGGCACCGTGTCAAATTATCACATAATTGATAATTATGGCATTGCATATATAATCCGTCAAAAAATGCATCCAACAAAACCATCCATACAAACATGTGAATTCGATAAATTTGAAAATTGTAGCATAAGTCACTTAAAAAATAATAATAACATAAAAAATTATCCGCTGCCTAATGTGCTAATAGATTTTATAAAAAATACCCCAAGCATACATTATATATATAATTGTAATGACGGATCTAAATTTATTAATTTTTTAAATAATGTGCATATTTTATCACAAAATTATTATGAAAATTTTACTAAATATAAATCATTGTACGAATCCGGAAAATTAACAGAGTATGATGATTTAATGCAAAAAACGAGCGGCGAAAAAAATGAACGAATCAATGAATTAGAAAGAGAAAAAGCTGAACAAAAACAAATACATGATGAGTTACTTTTTAATTATGAAAAGTTGCAACAAAAATGTAGTGAATGCAACGAAACGATTCGCGACTTAACAAAAGCAAATAATGAATTACATCAAACAAATGCTACTTTTAAAGATTTATTAACAACAAAAATGTCAAGCAATATAAAATATATTTAATTTATTATTTCATAAATTGTGTAAAAAATGAATTTTGAACATATTGAGCACATCAATATTATATTATTATTTATACAAAATATCCCGACATAACACACAAAATATCATGGAATACAAACTTCATAATATTAATGAAATGACCGCGAAGATTCAAAAAAAAGAGAATTGATAATTTGGATAATGTTGTAAAATTTAAGTACAGGAAAAACAAAATTACTGAATTTCTTTTAGAAATAATGATGATGACAAAACTGGAAACGCTTGAATGCAATAATACTCCGATTGCGCAACTTCCATAAAATTTTGGTGAATTTAATGAATTAATTTCCATTGAATTCATGGCACAACAAATTGTCACATTTACCAGCATCATTTGTAAACTTACAAAAAATGGAAGAGTTAAAAATATCATGGAACCAATTTGTAAACATGCCTCTTGAAATTTGCATGCTTGAAAATATTATTATAGCACAATCAAATAGTACACATACCTCCTGAGATAAGCATTTTATAAAATTTGGAGCATTTAGAATTTAATGGCACCCAATTAACAACCATAGATTATGGTGTATACACATTTCCCAAATTGATAAAGTTATCCATTGCAAATAATAAAATTACATGTTTACCTGATGAAATACATATGATACAATCATTACATGAATTAATTATCGATGAAAACCAATTAACGAACATACAATAGATATGTGCGCTAATTTACGTATCAATAATAATCAATTTGACGAACATGCCATATGAAATTAATCAAATGATTAACCTGATATGTCTATATTTTGATGATAATCAATTTGATGTTTTTCCGCCAGAAATTGGAGTATATAGTGAGTTACGTTTTTTAGGTTGTTATGATAACGAAATAACGGAATTGCCAATCGAAATAGGCGGACTCGTTAATATGTTTTATCTTTGGTGTCAAAATAATAAATTAAAGACATTGCCCATTGAGTTATCGCAGTTGCCCAAATTGTGCGAACTTTTTTGCGAAGGTAATCCTTTTGAAATTGAACTTTTACCAGAAGAGCTTCATTATGCAATTCATGGCTAAATAATATTTTTATTATGCACAATTAGTATTGTCGTTATTGGTTAACCTTTGGTATCGCATAAAGAAAAAAGTATTGATGTCGTTATTTTATTTTCATCATAACAAAAATAAAATATTAGGTATTGTCAGTTTTAAAATATAATTTATATGTATATTTAAATAATTTATATGTGTATACCATAGCCATAACAATAATAAATCCCCCGATTATTCCAAGTGGCGCATTAAAATTAGACTTATATTTTAAATTAAATATTGCAACTAATAAATAATAACCAGGTATCGAAAACGCCCAGCTAGAAATAATAATATATATAACATATTTACAATTTTTATTTTGTTCATCATTTAGTTCATTTTGTGCAGTATTTCGTTCAACATTATTTTCATTGATACTTATGATATGTTTTTCATTATTTGTATCATCAGTATTATTATTATGGATAATTTGTTTACATGTTACGCACTGATATTGTTTAAAACCATGTTTTGGCAATTGTTTTTTGCACGATTCACATATTGCACCATTATGGAAGCATTTTGGACATGATATAACGCTATCATTTTGTTCATTGCATATGACGCATTCAACTGATTTAATGGGATCGATTGATATTTTTGAGGACGCAATCATTTGTTGTGTTTAATTTAATGTAAATTGTTTATATGCAGCACGTAAGCAATATAAATGTTCAATTTTTTACTTTACGGTTTATTCGCAATGTCATATGTTAGTTTACCAAATCCTGATGAACATAATGCCATACCTAATATGCTTATAATTTTGCACATTTTATAATTCATTTTTTTATTTAGGATTGTAATTTCTTCTTTATTTTTTTCTTTTTTCTCGATGGTCACATATGTCATGTAGCACACCATTGTAAATATTAATAAAAATGATAAACTGCCAGAATTGACAACAAAACTTTCTGGTCCATACATAATGGCGGCCATTGAAAGTATACCAGTTAATAATAATGCAACTGATTTTGAGTTATTAAACATAGTTATTTTTTTATTAAAAATAGATTTTTCTAGTTCAGCGTCCTTAATATATTCATCCGTAATTGATTCCAATGAGCCAACAGTTGCAATATTTGCTGACACATTTGCGATAATATTTGCTAGAACGACAACAACAGGACCAATAGATGTGAAACCAAGGACTTTAACGAGATCGATTAGTGCTGATGCGCTATTTTTATCATTAATTTTTGTGCCAATGAATTTATTCGTAACGACGGTTAGACCAATGTAAACAGCTGCTGCAGTGATAATTGTTAAGAAATATGAAAGCGGTATATTAATATTTGGATTTTTCATACCTGCAGAATATATGCTGTTCATTTCAAAACCCTCGTACGTAACAAATATACCTAATGAAGAAACCAATGCTTTTAATTTATCTGCAACTGAACAACCAACCATTGTAATATCCTTTGTTGTTTCTACAATTTCTCTGCTAATTTCAGTTGTATCGCTTAGTTGCAACGGTATATTTTGTGCTGTTTGTGCAATAGGTGCGTAACTTCTATAAATACCTCCAAAGATAATACCAAATAAGACCATTAATTTTGATGCGACAAATCCTGTTTGCATTTTTTTAAACATTTTTGGGGGCATAAAGCTGAATAGCATACACAATCCTATTATAAAAACAGCAATAATTTTTTTTATTTTTGGATGTTCCAAATAATCACCGACATAATTACCTGCAGATAGTGAATAAACACAAAATAAACTCGTATAACCGAAAATAATTAATCCGGTTAACAAAAGTTGTAATCTTTTATCCTTGAATACTTTTTTTGGATATTCCGCAGTACCGCCTTTGCCTGGATATTCTTTTGACAATATACTGTAACAAAATGCAACGACCATACAAATAATGGCTCCACCGACAAATGCTAAATAAGCGTTTCCTTTGTTATCTTTGATTGATTCGCCAATCAGTAAAAATATTCCTCCTCCGAGTGTTCCACCTATACCGTTAATTAATCCGTCAGTTAATGTATAATTTGACATATATATTTATGATGGATATATTTATTTTTATAATATAATGTCTAATTAAATCATTTTGGCGTATTTCCATAGCCGGCAATATATGTATACTTTTCCATATCCGTTCCGCTGAACATATTTTCAACGCTACAACCAGGTTTTAGACGCCAATGAGATATATTTTGAGAAAAAGCTGCAGCACCATTAAACATGTTTGTCATATAATCAACACTTGATACATCCCAACCAGAAATATCTTGATTAAAAGCAGATGCACTGTTAAACATATGGCTAACATTCGTTGCCACGGAACCTGATAGTAAAGTAAACATGGCGCCATTAAAATTAGTTGCTCCATTGAACATATTATTCATGTCGACAACCTTTGATACATTCCAACTCGAAATATTTTGACTAAAAATAGTTGCTCCATTAAACATATTATCCATAAGAGTGACATTTGATACATCCCAACCAGAAATATCTTGATTAAAAGCAGATGCACTGTTAAACATATAGCTAATATTCGTTACCGCGGAACCTGATGGTAAAGTAAACATGACGCCATTAAAATTAGTTGCTCCATTGAACATATTATTCATGTCGACAACCTTTGATACATCCCAACTCGAAATATTTTGACTAAAAATAGTTGCTCCATTAAACATGTATGACATATTTTCGACAGCGGAAACTTTCCAATTCGTTAAATCGATATTAAATGCATCTGCACCATTAAACATATTATTCATATCGATAACATTTGATACATTCCAAATTGAAATATCTTGGTTAAAATCAGTAGCACCATTAAACATATTTGAAGTGTCTGTTACAGATGATACATCCCAACCGGATATATCTTCGTTAAACGAAGATGCACCATTGAATGCATTTGACAAATTAGTTATGTGTGACATCTTCCAATTAGCTATTAAATTTTTTGAACTATCGTTTGATTGTCCCAATATTTTATACGTTGAATATCCGGTTGGTATACTTAATGTGCCGGTTGTGTCGTTGTAATATAGCATTGCGTCTGTAAAATCTGCATCGTTGATTGGCATAAATGTACTAAAAAAAGAAGCAGATGGTGTATTACCAACGCCATATGTTGTTTGCAGTTGATCTAAATTCTTGAACATATTTCCAAAGGATGAAGTATTTTTTATCACGTTCCACGTTCGAATATCTTGATTAAACGCGGTTGCATTTTCGAACATTGATGTCATTGATGTTACATTTTCAACATTCCAACCTGAAATATCTTGATTAAAAGAGTTTGCTTGGTGAAACATTGTGTTCATTTTTGTTACGCTTGAGGTATCCCATTTAGAAATATCTTGATTAAACGAACTTGCATATCTAAACATGCCTTGCATAAGAATTACGGATGAAACATCCCAACTAGAAATATCTTCATTAAACGCGTTGCGGGATGCAAATGTATGAGCCATGTTATTAACGGACGCAACATTCCACGTATTGATGACGCTTTCGTCAATATTATATTTATCGTCAGCAGATAATGAAACATGCAGTGTTCCGTCAAAATAATATGCAATTCCGTGATGAAAATTTGCACTGGTTGCTTTAAATATTACATCAAAAAATGTTTTAAGTGGTGTATCACCATATCCAGTAAAATCATTATATGTCGTATACATATTTGACGCTCCATAAAACATATTGTCAAAATTTGTCACGTTATCAACATTCCATTTAGAAATATATTGATTGAAAATAGTAGCGCCACTAAACATATTTTCCATGGTGACGACATTTGATACATCCCAACCCGTAATATCTTGATTAAAAGAATCTTTATCTTTAAAAATATTTGACAAGTCAGTAACGTTGACGGTATTCCACTCCGATATGTTTATATTTGTTGCATCATTATGCAATCCAATTTGTGCAGTTTCATGTCCTGCAGGTTTTTCGATTTGGTTGTTAAAATAATATGCTATGCCAAAATTAAAATCATCTTGAGTTAACGGCTTAAATATATTGAAAAATGTGGAATGTTCTGGATCTCCGTTATTAAATCCATTGGCGGAACCATATTTACTCACCATTGCATCTGCGCCAACAAACATATTTATCGCAGTCAACGAATTATGTGTATACCATTCACGCAAATATTGATCAAATAATATGGCTCCGTTAAACATATAGTCCATGAGAGTAACATTTGATATATCCCAATTAGAAATATCTTGATTAAAATTAGTTGCTCCGTTAAACATATGTGACATATCGGCAACATTTGACATATCCCAATCAGAAATATCTTGATTAAAATTAGTTGCTCCGTTAAACATATTACTGAGATCATTTGCCGCAGAACCTGATGGTAAAGCAAATATGGCGCCATTAAAATTAGTTGCTCCGTTAAACATATGTGACATATCAGCAACATTTGTCACGTCCCAATCAGAAACATCTTGATTAAAATTAGTTGCACCACTAAACATACCGGTAGCAGTAACAACATTAGTCACAACCCATCCAGAAACATCTTGATCAAAAGCAACGGCACCGTTAAACATATTACTAATATCAGTAGCTTTTGACGATAAAGCAAATATACCGCTATTAAAATTAGTGGCACCATTAAACATATAACTAGTTGTTTCCACGTTATTTGTGACCCATGCAGATGTATTTTTATTAAAAGCAATTGCACCGTCAAACATATTGTTCATATTCGTCACCTTATTTGTAGCCCAACCCGATATATCTTGATTAAAAGCGGCTGCCCCATAAAACATATAACTCATATCTAAAACATTGCTAGTATACCATCGAGAAATATCAATATTAAAAGTCGCGGCGGATGCATTATTATTTACTGAAAATGCATTGTTAAAATCTTGTTGTACATTTTGTAAATTCCACGTTGCGATTATATTTTTCGTGTTATTGTTATTGTATGTGCCCGCAACAATTATACCACTTCCAGATTCAATGCCATTAAAATAATTAGATATAGACGTCGATAAATTTGTTGGTTGATATCTATTATTAAAAAATTCGGGTTTAGGCAGTCCTTCAAAATCGGAATTGTTCACGTCAGGATCATCTGTACTGTAAAGATAGTACGCAACAGAACCACCGTAACCATATTTACTCATCATTTGTGTTGCTCCTTTAAACATATTTATGGCATTTCCGTAACCATTATCGTTATAGTATCTTCTTACGATGTTTAAATTAAAATTAGGTACCCATGCAATAACATTTTGATTAAATGAAGACGCATTTCGAAACATCCCTTCAAAATTTACTACGCGCTTAACATTCCACGAAGCTATATTTGCGTTAAAAGATGTTCTGCCATCAAATGCGTAAGACATATTTGTCACTAATGATACATTCCAATCACGAATTTGACTTATTTGTTGTCCACTATAATCGTCACCATTAGAACCTATTGTCAATACATCATCACCAAAATAGTGCTTGAGTCCACTGTAAAAATCCGCATTTGTTTGTGGAAAAAAAGCGCTCATTGTGTTTAATAAAACGCATTATAATTTTTTTTGTTATAGCGGACAAATAATGCAGTGCACAATATATGCACTCTCAAAAAATAAAATAATAAGTCCATAACGCAAAGCTTCTAGTCAATCTCGTAAAGGTCGCAATCAATCTTGTAAATGTAGTTCGCGTTCGTCACAAACTGCCAAACATGTCAGTCCCCTTCCTTTTTTTCCTCCTCAGAACATCAATAACCTGAATTGCCAACTTGCGACCACCGAATGTCAAAATGATGACACCTGTTTTTTTGTTCAACTTGTTGGGATTAAAGCTAAAAAGCTCTTGTTCCTCTTCATCGGATACCACCTTGTTCGAAAGATAGTAGTTTTTGGATTTTTCCTGTGTCTGTGTCACGATGGTGACGCGAATCAATTAAATATGTTTAATTTTTATCATGACTATTATGTATCATTAATAAAAAAATAAAAATCAAAGCACTTGAAATAATATTGTATCACATGAGGAGGAACAATTTGTTGAATAAAATAATCAGTCGTCTCGCGGTTGCAATTCTTTGACTTTCGATGAAAGCTGAAACACCAGTCCGAGAAGATCAGATGCGTCAAACGTTGAGGAACCCAATGGAAGTCCGCACAATTCGCCGAGGATGCTTTGCGAAAATTCAACGTCGCCTTTTTTGAAAGCAGTATCGAACAACATCTGTTTGGTCCAAATTTTTTCATCTGGTGTCATGCTTGTTTGGTCTTGTCCCAGCAACATATTGAATTTGATGTCCAACGCCTGCGCATGACATCCATTTTTTGGATCAACCGAATCAATCAAGTCGCAAAGTTATTGTGGAGTCACTGACTCGTCACCATCGCACAATTTTTTGAAATAATATTCGATCAGCTGAAAAATCAACGAATTGAAGCCACAAGATTGTACCTTTACAGCACTTTCACATGCATCGGTCACACTCATTGCTACCAATTGTTCGATGGTGACTGACAGCGATCGGTCAATTTTAAGAAAATCACAAAGGTCACCAATGACGGATTTCAATGAATCGTCGTACGCAACAAGTGCCATCAACAAACTGCACATTTTCTTTTCATTCCATTGATTTCTGTCTTCGGGAACAACATTTGTAAAACGTCCTCGCTCCATGCTAATGCCATGCCCGATCATGAAAAGAATAAAACGGTCACAATCGGCATCATTTTCAAATCTAAAATCCACATCAGACGAAGCAGAACATTCGGTAAATTTAAGTGATGATATTTTAGCACAAGTTTGTTGATTAGTGCAACTGATGGAACGTTGATAACACTTGAAAAATCGCTCAGGATTTTCGTGAACATTTGCAGTCCATGGTTGTTTTTCTTGTGCGGCAGCCATTTTATGTGTTGTGTGAGCGATTTATAATAAAGAATAACATGATGGACATTTCAACGTAAACACATATTCAATTTTTTATTATGATACCAATGATTGACTGCAATAACAATGCGCGTTACAAAAAATAATTTATTAGCTGAATCAACGATGTTTCATATAAAAAATTGATTTTTTTATAAATAAAATAGTGCACATTGGATAGTTAAATAATTAAATAAACGCAACATTATGATGATCAAAATAATTATCTTTGTAAAATTTGCAATATGTGCATCGACATGTATATACATAAGCGATTATGGTGCATGTGTTGATGGAGAATATGATGATAATTGTGTGTTACAAAATGGACTTGCATTTTTTAACGCAATGAATGATGCACAACCAATGGATATCGTCATATTAAAAAAAAATGAGACAATATATTATGTGCCAAATACATATTTCATTAGAATTGAACCAATTATTTATGGTTTGTCTGACGTGACTCTTCAAATTGACGGAAATTTTATTTTACACAATGACACATCTTTATGGAGAATGGTTGACGATGAATCATATTATAATGCGATCGATATTCGTGACAGCACAAATATCATGATAACCGGAAACGGCGTGGTGAATGGTCAAGGTTACATATGGTGGTCTGAATTTTTAAAAAAAGAAATTGTGCGCCAACGACCAACAATGATATACATTAAAAATACTACTGACATATTAATCGAAAATTTAAGTTTAAAAAACAGTCCAAGGTTTAATATTTTTTGCGATCATGTGATGAACATGGAAATTAAAAATATGAACATATGGGTAGACATTAATTCGGGTGATGGATTCAATGTATTTCCATACAACACAGACGGAATTGATTTCAGCGGAAAAAATATATATGTGCATGACATCAATATGTCAAACTATGATGACTCAATCGCTGTTAAACCAATTGATAACAATAATAATAAAATAAATGGCATTGAAATTAATTGTACACAAAATGCATTAATTAATAACATCATTATTTATAGAGGTGCTGGATTAAGCATAGGAAGCGTAGCATCAAAAAAACAAAATTGTGTAAAAAATATAACATTTCAGAACATTTATTCTTATCAACCGTTGAAATTTATATATGTCAAGACAGGAAATATAGATGATGCAAATGATACGGAGGCAATAATTGAAGATATAATGTATCAAAATATGACTGCATATAATCCAGTCATGTGGACAATATATATTGGACCACAACAACAAAATGAACCTGACGGAACTGGGCAGGGTTTTTTTCCGATACCGTCAACAAATCCGTACGTTACAATTAAAAATATTTACATTGAAAATTCAAATTATCATTCTGGATTATTAATGTGCAACGAATCAAATCCATGCAAAAATATTAAATTCATAAATATGACCGTAAAAAGTAAAAATATATTTAATAACAATAAATATAAATGCAGTAACTTAGGAACATTGTACGGTAGATATGATAATAATACATCGCCATCTCTTTTAAATTGTGGATTAACCGAAAATAAATTAACGGACTGATTAATTTTTATTTTATATCGCTGAAGCTAATAATATATCATCCTAAATCATGCGTAAAAAATCAAGGCGCGTAGTAATAAAGCAACATCCGGATAAATTATCGTCGAGATGAAGAATAGTGACATAAATAAATCACGTGACCATTCTAACGTGCAGATGATAAAAAAACGCGTCGACATATTCATGAAACTTGCATGGAGTCTTGCTCTGCGCACAAATCACCCATAGACAAATCGCAAGGTTTGATGCCAATAGAATCGCAAATAATGTCAATAATTTCCATCATGCTGTTTTCGTATTTGCAAAGATCTGAAAGAAATGATTTTGTTTTCTCCATGTCATTCTTCACAAAAAATTTGAAATGCCAACAGTCATTTGTTCCGTGAGTGGTGCCGGAAAGTTCCATCGCAAAGTTCTTAAAATTTTCACAATCACTAATCGACATGAAAGTGACTTGTATAGCAACCACATCATTTCCATCAATAATGCGACGTATGCCCACGATTTTGTACACGAGTCCACCATTCGCAAACAATGTAACGCGGTCTGAATTAGCATATGTTGTTACTGTCCATTTTCCAAGTGAAGCCATTTTGTGCAGTTATTAATTAATTGAAAGGCTTGTATAATATATGTGGTTAAGTAATGGAACCATCAATATGTATTCATTTTCAATTTTATTTATACAGTTAATCAATAATTATGCCACGATAAACGCAATATTGTATAATTTGAATAAAAAATAAGTTAAATATTATGAAAAATTATTTAAAGTTTCAAAAAAACAATATTTTAATATCTGAATCAAAACCAAGAATTAAAAAACTGCTGCACCTAAAAAAACAGAAATTGTTGACACTGATGGCGAATATAATATTGCGCCACCTGAATCTAACCATGACCTCAACGTTGAACTAATGAGAAAAGTTGACGTACTATCAAAAAAACTTGAAAATGCCTAAAAAATTCAGCAATAGTTTGTTGATTCGTTTGATTCATTAAAAGAATTTTCAGAAAATTCGATTAAAGAAATTGATATTAAAATTAAAAAAAAGACGAAAAATATTACAATAAATTTGATAAAATAAGTAAGGAAAATGCCAATAAATCGTACAATTTAAAAAGTAATTTTGACAAAGAAAAATATGATCTTGAAAAATCGTTTCAACAAAAAAATGATGAAATGGACAGAGAATTTGAATCAGACGGATACACAAAAGCACTAGAAATTCTCGCATCCAAAAGTGAAATAGCCATCAGGAAGGAAGAACATGAAAAGCTTATTTTTGACTTAGCATCGTTGACAAAAGAGCAAAATAAGCGCATTCAAGAAGTAATGAAGTGACTGGTAAATGGAAAAAAGATATGGACACGGCATATCTAGAATATAAAGCAACATCTGCTGACATGAAAGCATTCATTGACAATATGAAACAATATGTGGTTACTCTTAATGAAACCATCGAGACATTGAAAATTGAGATTAAAAAACAGCGCAAATTAACCAAGGAAGTTGCGGAATCACATCAAGAAGCAATCACACAAAATTACGGAAAGTAATCACATATTTTATATTTACAATATTTTAACAAAATATTATAAATTCACAATTCAATGCGCATCAATTATTTATTAATATTTTGCGACGTAATTATAATGTATAAATATTTATTATTTATTATATTGATTGCGTGTGTGGTGATAATTCGTTTGTTTATAGAAAGCAAACGACATAAATCCATCAAAAAATCAAAAAGAAAAACAATAACATATAAAAATGGAAAAATAATAAATATATGCATTGTATCACATGGGGGGCGAATAAAATGTCTTCTTAAAAAATTAAACATTTCTATGAACAACAAAAATAACAAATCAATAAAATTAAAAAATTGTGCAACGATATTATTAAAAATATCAAAAAAACGAATTAGCACATCAATGTTTCATGATGGTGAACTAAATTATGTTAAATCAAATTGCAAGTATTTTGTAAATGATGCAGAAAAAGAATCATATGATACATTATTTAATAAAAAAGAACATTATGCCCATAATTGTGACAGCACATACCATAAAATATTACATAACTTAAATCTAGAACAAAGTGATATAGTTGCTGATCTAAACATATATATTGTTAGACATGGTGAAGGATATCACAATACGTTATCGATAACAGAAAAAATAATATATTTTAACGACATGAAAGACCCATCTATAACCGGTCCAGGTGAATTACAATCACATAATATTGGTAAAAAAATGAAAAATATTAATTTTGATTATTATTTTGTTTCGGATTTAAAAAGAACAAAAGAAACATTAAAATGCATGTTTACAAATATTAATAATAATATATTTGTGCTACCATGTTCTCACGAATTACAATATTTTAATAATGGTGCATCTGACGGACATCAATATTTTGCCAGCTTAACAAAAGAAAATCAGACGGAACATAAATGTCAAAATGATGATTCACTTGTGTGGGATTATTATCATGATTTTTATGATGGCGTGCGTGGTGATAATATTTTAATAAAAAAATGTAAATGTCGTGACACAAATATGATTTCTATGTGTTTATTTATAATTTTGTCTATTAAAAATAATGACCGTTTGGATATATCTGAATGGATTAATGAGCGGACAATAAAAAGTTAAAATTACGAATATATACATATATATTATGCATCAAATATTATGAATTAAATAAATACACTAAAATGGAATTGTTAACTTATGATGAATATATTGGATGTCATAACATTAAACTTGGTGATGACATAAAAATTGATAATAATTCCATTTTTTAAAATCGGAAAAGAAATAACGATAAATTTTAGTAATATTAAAGAACATCTTACGGAACAAAAAAATGAAGAAGATATAATGAATGCTAAATTTATGATGTTGCCTGACGAATCCGCGTATCCATTAGATGTATTATTTATTAACGCAAAAGTCAACAAAAATAATTATGCATCATATAATTCAATTGATGAATACATAAAAAAATTATATTAATTTATGCATTATATATCGCAAACATTTAAATATTTAACAAAATATTTAAATAATCATATGGATAATATATATTTGTGTCATGATTTATGTTTAAACTCTAAAAATAGCATTGTCGTAAATCAGTCATTAAAATAAACATTAAAATGTTATTTTTTTATTTATCGCCAACAATTTCGGTTATTATTTCGATGCAATCTTTTAATATTACAGCATCATTACCATATTCAGATTTTGAAATGATTTGTTTATTTTTATTTATGCCATAAAATTTATCAGGCCACGCATGATAACATTCCGCAAACTCATTGTCCCAATCGTCTATGTATACTTGAAATGGAACATTTTCATTTTTTACAAAATGTTGCGCGCGATGAATTCTATCATCTATATTCTCTTGAGGTTCTGGCTGATTGATTAAACCTGCTGGCCACAAATCACTGTGCGCTTCATCAATTTGTATAAGGATGAACAATATATTGTGTTCTTTCATTTTGTCCGATAAAGAAAATAATTTTTCTTTGCGAGCAAGAAATGGTGGTCATGAGTTTGAGAATGCGCCTATAAAAGCATGTTCAAAAGAAGAATTTTCTAAAATAGAAAATAACGTTGTATGATTGCCGTTAATATCTAACAATTTGCAGTCAACCATATTCTCGCCTATATTTAGCAATGGTTTATCATAAAAAACGCATTTATTGTATTTTATATAATATACCGAATTAATGACATCTTTATCATAATCAGATGGCGAATTGTAATAATTTAAAAAAATACTTCTGTAATTTTTAACGCTTTCGTATGATGTGTCGAAATCAAATTTATCAAGAACGTGTCTATGTATAGCGTACGTTATAGTTAAATCACGATTATAGTATAATAATTCATCTCTATACATATTTTTAACTGTGGTACTTTTACCATATTCATTTTCGTACACCAACATTTTTAGCACTAACTTTTTATCTTTTATATTGTCATGGGTAAATGCATTTTTATATATTTTTGTTTGGACGCCCATAATTATATTCATATATAGTAACTCTATTTTAAGTCATAATATGTGTGTATATGTGGAATTTAAATTACATAACATATAACATATAACATACATGAATAAATCGGATATACTTAATTTATACAAATTTGGACAATATTATAATCCTGCACATTCACATTATAATAATCCATCCTCACGCATTGTATGTGATAGATGTTTTGAAACTAACATAAAAGAATCAATAGGATACCGTAATTATGATTTATGTTTAAAATGTATGTACAAAGTGAGTGAAAATATACACAAAATACAAAATACATCAAGTATTAAACATCATGAACTAATTACGACAAACATGGAACAACACAAATTTAAGCCATCTGTCGCTACATTTATGATGCAATCAATGTTTGAAAATTAAAAATTGTTAATTGCCTAGCTTGCATCCCATTTAAATTTAATATAACTTGCATGGATAAATTTAATATCACTTAATTTGTCCATGTGAAACTCCTAAAAAAAGGTCAATCAATTACAACGATATTTCTTTTTTTCGTTTCTTCAATGAAATAAATGCTGTCTCCATATTTTTTCTTAATGTTAGCCAACATTATCTTTTGTGATTTTAACTATTTTATTTTTAATCATGAAATTAAAAGACAAAGTATATCCTATTGGTCGTGTATAAATTTCATATGATGATATCAATAATACGCCTTATGTTAAAATGGACATATGATGTGTTGACCAAAAAGTTAAATTTATTATATATAACATCGTATTTTATTGATATATAAATAAATTGCATACGACATAAAGTTCATAAAATGTATTTGTATTTTAATTATATTGTTTCTATAAAATTATTTATAGTAACAATATAATGAGCTATCTAGACAATAATATTTGTAATTTTATACCGCTGTTTAAAATAAACCATAATAATAAAAAAAATATTATATCATGTTCATTTTTTAAAATGAATTCATATTACAAAAATTTTAATTTATACGTTGATGGTTCTATTAAATTGTATAACCACATAACGAAATATTATCCACAATTTACTATGAGGATGTTCATTGACAGGCATATTCATGATGACGAAAAAATAATGAAAAAATTTAAAAACTTAAAAAATCTCGAGATGGTATTATTTAATTGTGAAGAATATAAAATAAAAAATTTTCATGTTGGATTATTTGCATCTATGGTGCGATTTTTTCCGATGTTTAATTTTCCAAATAATGATGCAAATGTTGTAATAATATCTGACATAGATGACATTGTATCAAATCAATTTATGTCAAATATAAAATATATCATGAATTTAAATGACAAAGCCAAAAATAAAATTCATTTCTACAAGCATGGAGATATAAACAAAAATTTATTGATGAAATATCCGATGTCAATAAATGATAAAATTACTCCATATGCTCTTGCACGAGAAATTTGTTCATTTGTACCATTAGATAGACATATATTATCAGATTTTATACATTATGCAAAAAATGACAAATCTAGCACAAAAATGTCATTTTATGCAATAAAACATAGTAATGAAAGTCGTTATGGTGAACAAGCGCAAAAATTTATTTATGGAATAGATGAGTACTTCATAAATAAAATTTTGACAGAAAAATTAATAAAAAACAAAATATCCACAGCATCTTGCGTAATATATAATCTATATGGTGGTCTTAATCATCTTATTAAAAGTACAAATAATTCTTTTTTTAGTGTGTCGCTGACTGAACAGAACCTAAAAATATTAAAAAAAATAACAACAAAATTATTGTCGAAAATTGGCAAAAAATATAATGACGATATATCAATTATCGAAAATTATCGTATCCTCGATAAAAAAATAAAAATAAATAATGAACAATTATATCTTGAATTGTACAAAATAATGCTCAAAAATTGCTTTGATGAAAAATATAAATTTGTGTTCACAAATGATGTTTATAATTTGATACTTACAAACGAATTATTTGGTGCATATAAATTTAAAAAAATATTTTTTTACAATAGCGATATACCTGATAAATTAATAGACACAAAATATTTATCAAACGAAGACATATTAAAACTAAAACCATATTTAGATAAAATTAAAAAATAAATTAGACATAATATAATGGTACCGTAATATCGCCGCAAGAATTTATTAATAGATTAGTTAGCATCGCAGCAAAATAAAATTTATATAAAATAAAAAAATTATTTTTTACACGTGTAATTCTGCTTATCATGAACACAAAATTGGTTTAAGTTATTGTGGCATAACTGCAAACATATAATAGTATGTGGATTTGAGGGACTAATACTGAAGTGTGTGTAAAATAAACAATTAATTCAACGACTTTTGTCGCGCAAGCCTAAAGGCGAATCATGCTTTAGCATAACTAGCTTTAAAAAGCTTTCTCGCGTTTATTCTATGAATAAATACAAAGGTTATTTAACATTATAATATCAAATGATATAGATAATATTAGTCAAAAAATTAAATTATTTTATCTTTAATAAATATAAAATGACCAGTTTATCAAAACAAGTCAATATAAGTTTTTTTTCAGCATTTATTTTTTTTCTTGTTAATCTCATGCGGACAAGACAATACAAAGGACAATATTATTGTGCAGAACAAACAAAAATATTAGTTTTAACATTAATTTTTGGTGTAATTTCATTTCTAAGCATGGGTAAATCAAAGATCGATGTAAATAGAAAATTAAGACATTCAATTTACGGAGCATTAATTTTTTACATAATTTCAAGTCCAGCTATGCATATAGTTATTAACACGTTACTAGGTGATGAATATTCATCCGAACAAGGATGTCCAACAATGCGTGGATTAATATTAAGCGCAGTAATATATTGTTTATTTTTAATTTTCATGATGCAATTATAAAAAACTATATACATAGTACAATAAAAAATAAATGTAATAAAAATTGGAAAGATAAGTGAAATATAAAACCGCGATTATTATGTAAACACTAATTGGATGAATCATGACCAAATATTTTTAAAGATCATGGATTACATATAATGTCAATAAGATATAACAAATACATGTTATCAAATATATCAACATATTATTATTTTAATTGTTTAAAAATAGATATTCTGGATTATTTGAAGGTACATAATATTTAAACGAAAAAAAATACATTTGATTCATTATTAAGTGCTAGATATTATGAACGCAATTAATAACATTAAAAGTTTTAATATTCGTCAACTTTATTATTCATACGGAACTATATATGATTCAAACAAAACAAAAATAATACCAATATTTATAAATAAGAATAAGAATAAGCTCATATATGGAAGAGGACATATTAGATATGATTAGTATAAAACTATGTGTGTTGTTAATTTATCTCAACTCAACCGCCCAATGTTGTAACGTTTGACGGATTTTAGGACTTTCTTTACCTTTTTTAACCATATTTTCTAACATTTTTTTGAACCGTCCATTAGGTCCAGCAATTTTTTTCCATCTATTAATTTGTCGTTCATCATCAACACTTCTTTTCCCCATACAAAAGTCACAATACCATTGTACCCAACCATATGGATGACTTTTAACAATCCATTCACTGTCTTCCCAAAATTCTAGAGTTGTACCTACTTTTACATTATATTTATTAACTGAATTATTATATTTATCCCATGATAATGTCATGTGTTCATTAGGAATACCTTTCCACCATGATACTGGATATTTTTTATGTGCATTTTGATGTGTTTTTCCTGTAATAGATGAATTTATTTTTCTCCAATATGTTCCACCAAAACTACCTTTTTTAAAAATTTGTCTTGGTGTTAAATTAGGTGTAAAATCTGGATAATCTTTAAATTTTAGCATTTATATAATGTTAATATGTTGTCATAATAAAAATTAAAAAATATTTGCAATACAAAGTTAAATGAAAAATAATAAAATAACATTATAATAAACTTAAATAATGTCATATCAATCTGGAAATGTATTTTTTAATGGAATGTATAATTGTTCATACGGTAAAAAAAATGGATTATACATGGTTGTGACTCTAAGTAGCATCATGTAAATTAATACAACTGCCGCACAAAATTGAGAAACTTGTCAATCTTAAATATTTATATAACAATAAATTAAAAATGATTTCCACCACAATTTATATCTAAATTAAAAAAATCATTTATTTGGATTATTCATTTAATAATATTGATTCATTAGAAACATTGTCGATATGCCATTATTATTACATTTATTAGTTACTGGAAATAAATTAATAATAATACCATATAACATTACATAGATGATACAATTAAAAGTGTTATATTGTGGACAGAATAATATAACTGTTTTATCATCATAATTATGTCAACTAAATAACTTACAATATTTTAGTTATGATGAAGAAACAATAAACATATTATTATTGATAGATTTAATGGATTTTTATATGAAGATGATAAAAATAAAAGAATATATGAATATTATTTTATTTTTAATCTTTTATCAAGATTTTGAATGTAATTGTCAGGATTATAGTGATAAAATGAACGTTGCTTTGATGAAAATGCTGTGCCTGATAACCACATCCAATTTCCACGGTTAACACAATCGTCATGGTCAATTAAAGTATGTTTAAACCAACGTTCACCATATTTCCAATGATATTCTAATCTTCCACGGCATAAATAATCTGCTACAACGTGTCTTGCCAAATGATGTATCCAACCTTCTTTTTTTAATAATTTCATTGCAAAATTAATATCAGTAAATTCGGTTGTTCCTTTAATAAAATCATTAAATTTATTTTTATTGACAATTTTCCATTTGTATTTTTTTCCAAAGTTATCATTCCAAAATTCAGGCAAAACACTCATTGCGTGAAACATTTCTCTAAATAATAGTTGGTCTCTACTTGATCCTGATCGTGTTTCGCCTTTAAAAAATTTATACATATATAATGGACTCAAAATACCTAACGCTACAAATGGACTTAACTTTGAACCTTGATTGATTAATGGTATGATATTTAAATCGTCTGATAACGCAATACTTGCACTTGTTTTTGGTTTTTCCCATTTATTTGATAACATATGTTTTTTTTTTAATAATTCATTTTGTATCCATTTATCTAAATTTTTTTGTGGTAATTCTAATGGCAATTTTTTGGATTTTTTAATTTCATGTAAAGACAAAAAGTTGATGTTTAATGATTTTATTTTGTTTTTTTTAGTTTGTGATTTAAATTCATCTCGGATATTTTTATGAACATATTTTTTGAAAACAGAATGATTACCAAGTACTTCTGGTAAAAACCACTCACGTAGCATTTCTTCTTTTCCATACCAATTAATTAAAGACCACGTCGAGATAAATGTAACATCATCAATTGGAAACTTTTTCCGACCAGAAATGTAATCAGTGTACACATCAAATTCAAGGTCTTTGTTTTGTTTTATAAATTTAACAACACTTGATAATGAATTAACAATAATTGGCTCAATATTTTTTTGTCTTAGATCATGTAAATGCAACAGCAATATAGCATTTAAAAAGTGTAGTTGTGTTGGTCCATACTCTGATTTATCAATATATATTATATACACATCACTGTCCAAAAATGGATTATCGTGAATACGCAATGTTTTAGACACTATTGAAATTTTATTATTCATTAAACTAAAATAAGAAAATGAAATATATTTAAATATATTTTTTATGGGTTTCACATACTGTCATTCCACAAACAAATAATGATATAATGCATATATACATTGAAATTATACCTTTCCAAAAATTTTAAATATCAAATGTTACATATACATATTTTATTATTTTAGTGGTTAATTTATTTAGTGTTATACTTTTATTATGTATAATATATATGTTATTATCTATACATAAATACTAGCCATGACTTAATTTATAATTAATTGCAATAGTTCATAATCAAATGTATATTTCCATATGTATCAATAAAATATTCATCAATATTAATATGTTATTTTTACACCTTTGGACATTTAGAACGACGACTATGATGTAAATCCATGATTATTATCCGCAATTTATGATAATAGTACAATATTATCATTTATAATTTTAATGGAAGAATATAATAAAATATTTAAAAGTTATACAATTGTGTCATATATTTTAATTAAAAATATCCTAAATATGCATTAATATTATTGTTAAATATCTTATTCATATTAACTTATTTTTATTGCTATTATTACATATTAAATATTTTTTGGAAAAATTTATAATATTCCAAAATGGATATTGTATTTTATCATAAATAATATTTATAAAATCAATATGTAAACTCATTTTTTTACAGTTATCTGATATAACACAATTTTTTTCTAATAAAATATCTATTTTTTCTGTTAAATTATCAAGTTTTTTATCAATATCATTTAATTTTTTATTTATCTCATCCATGTTTTATTTTTTATGTATATAAATAAAATAAATTGTACAATTAATCCCGATATACCATCATGATAAAATCCGCGAATTGGACCTAAATTTTTATAATATGTATCATTTAGATAAGGGAATAATTTACTCATTTTAAGTGGAAATCCAATAATTCCACTCACTAAAAATGTTACAACGGAAAAATACACTATATTAACATAGTTTGGTGGTTCATCTAATATATATTGAATTGGCACAATATTTAAAATTATTATTTGAGTAATGGCTCCAATAAATCCTGCTATTAACGCCGCGGATATATTTGTATGATGTTTAAAATATGGAATCAAATATTGTAAGAATGGAAAATTATTCTGTATGATACTCGGCAAATTATAATAATTCACACTTATTATTCTTAATACTATATCCAATAATCCTGTTATTATAAAAGTCAATATAATTATTTCATTTGACATAATTAATATTATATATATATTTATTCTTCACAAAAAATATTGTTATTATATAGTCAAATGCAGTTATTTTATCAATAACATATACAACGTATGTAATTAGTTTAAGTGAAAATACTCTTTGTGACATTGAATAAAGTAAAATTTACGCAAAAGACACACTAATTTTGCGCAAGGTGTGATGAATTTTCTTGAAGAAAAATCGCGTGAACTAACATATACAAACATAATAAAACGCGTGACATGCGATGCAATTGACATCGAAACAATGGAACCCAACGAACATGTTTTTGAAATAGTCAAGTCATGTGAATATATTCACAACAAAATGAAAATTGTTATATACGTCGAAGGAATCGTAAATGCTCACGCAAACAACGAATATTTTGAAGACACACTTTTAGAAGAAATTCACGCTCATTTCAACAACCGGTTCATTATTTAATTTATTTAAATGCATATTGTGATATAACAAAAAAAAATAAATAATAAAGGTTCCTTATAATTTATCAATGTATGAACACTAATATTGTTTATATATTAATATGGTCTATGAACGGAAATTGTAAAAAGGCAAAAAAATAAATATTAATTATGTCAAAACGACGATAAAACATTAAAGGAATCATATAATGACTTATAAAAATATCGTTTGCATAAAAATAAATAAATTAACGCACACCACACCTGCATCTTCTTGTTCCGATGACACTGAAAAATCACGTTCATATGTATAGACCGTCGTAAAAAACATGAAAAGATTAATTTATTAATGTGAATCAATATAGCATTATTTATTTAATAAAAGAATTATTAAATTAAAATATATTTTTAATATAAAATAAATCATGAAAATAAGTGAAATAATTGAAATGATATTACAATATTGTTTGAGCTATTATACAGTTATAATGATATTTGTATATATATTAAATTTACCACAGTTAGTAACAAATGATAAAAAAGGATTAATCAAAGAATATTATTATGATAATTTTACAAAGACTATAATATTTGACTTTTTTTTAATAATATTATATTTAGCATTAAGTTTATTTTTTATTAAATTATTAGGATCAGATACATTAATAAATAATACAATTATCGTAATTTTGACGACAATATTAATATCAGGCTTATTTGCACTTTATTTTTTAAATACTCCAGAAAATGAAACATTTTTTTCAAGGTGGTTTCACAGTGTTAATTATTTAGCAATAGTATATGATGTCATACTTGTTACTTGCGTATATTTATTATTATATTTCATTAAAAATAAGATACATTTAGTGAAAAATTAATTTATACTAAAATAATGTATCAAAATTAATTGACTTATAAATGAATCATATTTAATTTATTAAATTTAAAATATACAGATATATAATTTGTAAAATATTAAATTTTTAATAATTATTTTATCTACATCTTGACAAAATAATTACAAATGAACAAATAATATCACATGATGACATTTAATTCAAACCAGAAACTATGTGAAAATAATGATGATAATGTTAAATATGATAAAATAAAAAAAAACGATACATAATATGAAGAATATATTGAAGATTATTATTTTTGGTGTGATGATTTAGTCAAGAACATTATAAAATAGTCAGTGTGAAAATATCAACTAAACTTCTACAATTAAGTAAAATATATAAAAAAATATCAAAATATGTAATCTTAATTTTTTAAAGTGTAAATACAAAATAAAAAAAAACGAAAAGTTGTTAGAAATGTAATGGATCTGCAAAAAAATAAAACACTAATTTGATAATAATGACGCATATATACATGAATTATTCATTTTATTAAATGACAAATATTTTAAAAGAAAATATGAAAGAATATCTAAAATGTATAAAGATTGTTATTTTTACGTTAACATATTTGACAACGAATATGATATCTATAATTAACCAAGTGTGCTTGATTATGATGGCTATTATGTAGCCATATGTGTGTTTGGGATAACATATTATTCGCAAAATATTACCAAATGATAAAAAATAATTAATGTATTTTTTAAATATGAACATAAAAGTATCATACACATGAATATCATAAATTGTTCATACAAAAATATTTTAATTGACATGGTAATTAAAAGAAAATAATTAATAATCAACAAAGTTTTTAACTTATCATGTGATGAATAAATACCACAACATAAGCCGATTTTTTATAAAATGATAATATACGTCGTAATTAAAAAATATATTATCCAAATACAATTTTTATCTAATAATCGTATTAAATGTCTTTCCAAATTGTGCTATTAAATCAACATAAATATGATTGCTAAAATAATGCATAAAAATTGAATATGTCAACATGTTGTATGTCTACTAATTTACATAAAACACACAGCTACACACAACAATCCAAACATTACATACAGGCATGTCTTTCACAGTAATTCCAGGAGTAATTAAGAAAGTTCACAAAAACAGTCCCAGCAGTGTTCACCCAAGATACATGTTAAAACCTCCAAAAGAACAATATAGCTTCTATTTTTTCACCAAGGGTGGCAAAAACATCAACCAAGGCACCCTCAGCTTCGTTGGAGATGGCAAACAGTACGAAATACCCATCGTGGAAATCATAATGGGTTCATCAAAAGGACACCGAATTACATATTATGTGTCAAAAGGAGGTTCCTACTATGGGTCGATCACAACGGGACCAACTCACATGAAAGTGTGATTTAATTTATCAAGTCGACGACGGCTGAGAATGACACATAAACCCACATAAACCCACATCAACTTACTCTATTAATAAATCGCGCATCACAATAGCATAACAATAATAATTATACAAAAAATCCGAAAAAATATAAATTTAGATTTATAAAACATGTCCATATTTTATTAACTATGCGAACACTGTTTGATATGCACAAAAAAGTTTTCGTTGTCGACATATTTCTAAGTGTGTCAACCTGTTAAAACAAAAAAATGCATTATATGCGCAAATAAAATAAAAAATAATGTCAATAGAAAAGGAGCAAACTAGGATACACAATAAAAAAGTGCGACATGAAAAATGTATACATCGCGAAAAAATGCGCAAAGAGCAACAAATAGATGACATTGAACGTAAATTAGACAAACTATTAAAAAAAGACAATAATGTTAATGTGCATCATTACGATGGTGAATTTATGGGCATGGGTTTTTAAATTTTGCAAATAAACATATACCGAACCACAATTTGAAAAGATATAATCATGTACAAAATTTATGCCTATTTTTTTATGTCAATTAAAATATTGTCAGAATTATTTGTATATTCATCCACCGCATATTTTGCATCATAATAGTCAAGTAATTCAGTTGTTGATTTTAATTTATCTAAATATGACATTTCAATACCCGGACCAAAAAAATTCATTTGTGGATATTGAGAATATTGTTCAGAATTAAGTATTTTAAATGCAACTGTATGTTTAAAATCATTTGCGGATAACGACTCTCAAAACGTTTCCAAAAAATTAACATTATCATGTTCGGGTCTTAATAATACATCGATTAATTATATGATAGTACGTATCAAGTGATATTATTTTATAGACATCGCATCATTTGTTTTTCGTTACATATTTGCAATAATAAATATACACATGTAATTTACGCACGCGAAAACATAAAAATATTTCACATAATAAACAATACTTTTTACGCTAAATCAGTTGATAATTTTTAGCCGTTGCTAAATTTTTGAATTATCCATTGTATATTAACACGTGAGTGCCACTGGAGGTGACACCGTGAGAGTTCGAAGATAAATGCCAACATTATCGTAAACAAAATTAATATTGCCGCCCATATATTCGCGGTATATCCCATAAGCTTGCGTAATTGGAAAATTTAATGTATCAACTGTGGTAAGCGTATTTATTTTTTCTCCATTTCCTTCGTCTTGATAATGCAATTGTCCACCTAATCCACCAACATTAATTCCTTTATCGTTAACAACAGTAATTTCATATTCTTCAAAGTACATTCTTTTTACATTTCTTACGATAAGTTCACCGTTTTCATCCAAGTTATTAGAATCTTCATCATTTGGAGTTCTAAAACCTTTAAACATAATATATTGATTTTCAATTGAATTACCATCATTGTCACATAATGTCCTAACGCTCATAGAATTATAATGTCCTAAAGATTGTTTAGATTCAAAAGAATGTTTAAAAGACACTGCCGAAGATATAAATTTATTTGGATAATCTGGTAAAAATAAACAATAATTTAAAATAATATCAGAAGGATATTCTTTTTTATGTTCATGATATTTTATTTGTTCACATGGATATTCTTTTTTATGTTCATGATATTTTATTTGTTCACATGGATATTCATTGTCATTATGACACACATTTTTAAAATTATGATGCGTTTTATTTCTTATGCGATAAAAAAAATTTATTATTTCACATATTGATGAATTATTATTTTCTAATTCCATCGGATAACCCATTAAGATTAATGTTAAAGATATTTTTGTAAGATCATAATTATGATTCATACAACATGATTCAATTTTAGAATTAGATTTAGAATATAAATTATTTTTACAAGATGAACAACAATATATGGCAATTATTGATTCAAAATTGTTATATTTAATTGATTTATATAGTTGATTTATAATTTTACGTTCGTCTAATTTTGTTTCTATTTGGGACATTATTATTTATATGTTTATATATAAATTACCATACATGCCGATAAAAGTATCAAATAATCTAAATAAAAATTCAATAGAAAACAAAATAATTGTTATACTAGAGAAAACGTAATTAGTCATATATTTTGAGTGACATACTTGAAATGTGCACATAAATTAGATCATATACATTCAAATGTTTAACAATTAATAAATAGATTACATCAAACACGTCAAAATAAAAAAGGAATTTATAATGACACTCAATTGATTCATAATCATAAAATTCAAGAATGTATTTGAAACGAAAAAGTAAAAGCCTAAATGGAAAAGAAATTATCTGGATTAGGATATGATAAAGAAATAATTAATGTGTGAATGGAATACATTTAAATTATTTTATTAAATCTTCAAAAAATATATAAATATTTTACATTTATTTAGATACAAATAATGCGTTTGTATATGACTTTAATACAATTACTCTTTGTTTTTTGTAATCACATATAGGTTTAATATATTTAACATGACTATAGTCTTTCCATTTAGTGTCCCAATTAAATATATCACTATTAGGAACATCTTTTAATTGTGGAAGCCATTTTTTTATATATTTACAATATGGATCATATGTTTTAGCTTGTGTCCAAGGATTGAAAATACGATTATACATTTGTGAATCGGCACCTGAACCGGCGACCCATTGTGTATTTCCATTATTTGAAGATGGATCATAATCAATTAATTGTGTCGCAAAATATTTTTCACCTTTACGCCAATCAATAAACATAATTTTAATTAAAAATGACATAACTATCAATCTTGAACGATTATGGCAATATCCCGTAGTATTTAGTTCAGTCATACCTGCGTCTACAATTGGAAAGCCAGTTTTACCATTACACCATGCTTTAAACCATATCATATTATTGTCCCATTTTATATTTTCATATCTTAATTTCATAGGTTTTCCCATGACATGTGAATACTCAAACATTATATTTGCATAAAAATCACGCCAGACTAACTGCCTACTAAAATCTTTAATTTCTTTCATTTCATGATATACCTCTCTAATTGATACACATCCAAATTTAATAAATGCGCTTAATTGAGAAGTTGAACCACTTAAATCATTCCGCGTTTTGATATATTTTGTTTGTGTTTTTTTTGCACGTCTTAATAATTTAATACCTTCTTTACGTCCACCATTAACTAAAATATTTGGATTAACAACTGTAAATTTTTTCATTGCGTCACTTAATGATATTAAATTAGGTACAAATGTGTTTACTACTTTTTTAAATTTAATTTTAGATTTTTTAGGTTTATCTATTTTTATTGTTTTAGTAGAATTATAATAGGGTGTAAATTTTTGATATGTATTACCTGTTTGAGTTTTAATTGAACCGACATTATATAAATAATAATCATGACAACATAAAATATTAACATTTAATGATTTACATAATTTTGCAATACTTTGGTCTCTTTTAATAGAATATGGTGTGATATCAAAATTAAAGCATACAATGTTAATATTATTATTCTTTATATATTTTTCGATTACTTTGTTATTATCATCATAATAACAATTTAGTTGACCGCCTTTATTATTAATGTCTTTTGATAGTTCATCTAATGATTCTATCATAAATTGCACTGCATTATTAGATTTAAATTTATTTGATTCACTAACTTGCTCTGGTGTAAAAATAAAAATTGTATGAACATTTTTACATATTTTATTTATTTCGTTTAAACCATTATTATCAATAATTCGTAAATCACGACGAAATATAAATAATCCATTTTCATATGTAGTCATTATAATATATTAATATATTTTTATCTCGTAGATTGTGTTTTAATAAAAACAGTTCTATGTATGAATAAATTATTTTTAATGTCATAATATTAATAAATTAAATTAAATTAAATTATATAACAACACATAAAACAAGATATGAACTATTAAACATAATAAAAAAATAGATATATGATGATTTATTAAAATTGATTAAAAATGAATGTAATTCAAATGTTTATAAAGATATTATTGAATTAGATTGTTATGATATTAAATTAACTGAATTACATCCAGTAATAAACCAAATAGTTAATTCATAAATTGAAATTCTCTCTGTAAAATATCCGTAAAAATAAAAGTATGGCACATGGTATATAATATGTATGAATATATATATATATATATATATATACAATAAGTAATTAAAAATCATAAAGTTAACAGTAATTATGTAAAATATATGTAATTATTTATGAAAAAAAATTTATTATGTGTGTATATATCTGGACAATAATTATACACGTATGCGATATATGTGGAAAACATAAAGACTAAACAAAAAATAGGTTCACATCCAAATAGTATTTATTTGAATGAGTCGGGATTGTACAATATGATTATTCAATATGATTTCACTTGGACGTCCACCTGTTGATTTACCTTTTTATGTTTTATAATCTATGTTTTTTGTGTATGAATGAACCAATGTTTCTTTCATATGTGCTTTTGTTGTGTCTAACCATTTTGTTATTGTGATCAATTCGATAACAAAATTATTATTATTTGTGTTGACATAGTATAAACCAAAAAAATCATCAATAAACTTGTTAGTGACGGTCGAATATTTTTTTAAATATTGTTGTAAATTAATCATTATTTATTATATGTATATAAAAACTTTTCACGGTTTGGCGTGAAAAGTAGTATTTATTATAATTGTATTAACATTTCTAACCTTTCAAAACAACGATAAACATTAAAGAAATCATCAAATATAATCATATAATTTCAATTAATGAACATGATTTGACTCGTCACAAACTGCACAAATAATGAAGTTCAAATAAAAAGTCTTCATATATAGCATATTGAACCATACACGACACAAATTAATTTATAAAAAAATATTGTAATAATGAGTAATATTAAATATAACATTTGTCACAAAATTAATACGACATATCTATTTAAATATTCATTCAAATGGAATGGTTAAAATTCAGAAATAATTTATCAATAACAATCATCTATGGTTTATTTTATTAGCGTTAACTTCATAAATTTCTCTATTTTTATAGACTTGTGTTGTTTTTACATGTGATTTTTCTGAAATAAAATTGTTAAGAAATAATTCAAAAAATGTCAATGATTTTTTATATGATATAACATATGATGTAACACATAATACGACTTAAATATACTTTCCCGTCATTCACCATAAAAAATTGAATGTTATAATAGTTTATAACACTTTACGTGATTAAATATCAATAAATACATCATCCAACATGAAATTGTATAACATTAAAGAATTGAAGTTTGTTGTCGCATATATTGATGTACCTAATGAAATGATTCAGCATATATTTTCATTCGTTGAAGGAGACTATGAAAAAAAAAACTATGATATTTTGCGAATTCGTGCAAAAAATAAACGGGTGCACGAAATTTTCAAAAAAATTAATAACGAGATTGAAAACGGGATCAATGATGAAATTTATGGATTTGATGATGATTTACCATTTGATGATCGTATACCACACTGCGTTCATTTTTACAATGACGATAAAACTGTTCACGGAGTATCTGACCGTGAATTTAAAAAAGAAGTGCACATATGTATGACATTATGTGATTCGATAAAACAGATTAAGTATAGAGGTAAAGTTGACAGTGGTATTGGGTACTACTTCACCCTGAACAAGAAAAACGCAAATATTTTGAACAAATTCCAAGTTACTAAAATGGAAAAAAGTGAATTTCCTTATAGCGTCAGATCTTCTATGATTAAATATATATCTTATAGAAGTCTAGACTATGAATATACACTATAAATAAAATAAGCGGGTGACGAACAAATCGCTAACGTAATATTACATGTAAGGAATAAGTATGCTGATAGCAATATCGAAACCATAAAAGAGAAAGTAAACGCACAATTAAAAAAGTTAGGATATGACCAGGAAACGATTGATTCATGGATGGAACATTTAGAGAAATATTATTTTATTAAAAATAGTAGATCGATTCAAATATTCATTTGAATGGATATGTGAAGTCCAATAATAGAATAAATAATTGATGACGACAATATTTATTGTCTAGCTTATTATTTATTTTATGGTTCATTGTATTTTGTATGTTACATGGTAGTCTTTAATTTAATTTATTTGTGACTGGTATTTCACGAAATGATTACATTTAATAACAATGAAAAATAATGTATGTGGTACAGTAAATAAAAAAATTGAACATAAAACACAATAAATATAATTGTTATGATTTTAATTGTAATAAAACATAAGTCATAACAATGTCATTGATGGAATGTCTAAATTGCGGAATGAACAATCACAACGTTAATAAATGCGTGACAACAGATAAAGATGTCATAGAGTTACAAAAATATAAAAATAAAATATCGATTAAAAAAGATAAACAAAACAATAATTTTTTTGGATTATTTTCAGACGATAAACAACTGAAAAATAAAATAAATAAATTTGAGCACATAAAATTAAAAATAGAACAAAAATATGAAAAATATTATACATGTTGTAATGTGCAACAAGCGGAACAACCTAATGTATATAATGTGGAACAATCTAATGCACAACAAGCGGAACAACCTAATGTACAGCATGTAGAACAATCTAAGGTACAGCATGTGGAACAATACAATACACCGCATGCTGAAAAATCTAATGCACAACAAGCGGAACAGCCTAGTGTACAACAACCTAATGTACAACAACCTAATGTACAACAACCTAATGTACAACAACCTAATGTACAACAACCTAATGTACAACAACCTAATGTACAACAAGCGGAACAACCTAATGTACAACATGTGGAACAACCTAACATACAGCATACGGAACAATCTAATGTACAGCATGTGGGACAATCAAAAACACAACAAATGTTCAAATGTTCATATTGTGCTAATAAATATGCAACACTTAATGGAGCAAAATATCATGAATTTAAATTTTGTAAAAATAAACCACGAACGAATAATAAATCAGACAAATTCGCGACACAATATCATAAAAAATCAATTCCGTCACCATTAAAACGTCAAGTGTGGAATAAATATATTGGAGAAGAAATTGGAAAATCAAAATGTTATTGTTGTAAATTAACAGACATAACACAAATGAGTTTTCACGCAGGACATGTTATTTCTGAAAAAGATGGCGGTGAAATTAATGCAACAAATTTGAGACCGATATGCCAAAATTGTAATTCGAGTATGGGAACGATGAACATGAATGCATTTATTGATAAATATAATTTGCATAAAAATAATTAATTATATAAACGAATTATTTTTGAACCGTAACACATAATTTATTATTTTTTATCATTTTGTTTCTTTTTAATATTAACGTTTCGCAACCGTCCAACAATGTTAAGCACGATGAAAAAAAGTAAGCAATATTACCAAGAGTCAACTAATACGTCTAAAAAACAAAAAGATAGAAGATTGTCATTATTTGAATGATAACGATTTACCGAATGAAACAAACGATAAAAGATCAATATTATACGATGTAATAATTACAATGCCTGACGATATTAAAAATATATTTAATAAAAAATATCCAAATATGTTAAGCGATATAACAAAACATATTTTTGCAGTCAGAACGACATCATCAAATAAATAAAAATATTGAATTTATATTTAAATATCGCGCAATAATTTGCTAATACGACAATAATATAACAGAAAACCAAATAAAAGGATTAAAATTATGTTGATCAATGATTATATAAAAGAAATACATGTATTAAACGTTAGAATATATGATAAAAAATTGAAAAAAAATATTATTCGCAATAAATAAAACTTATTATTATTAAAAAACAAATCATAAATAACACACATTATGTCTTTCGGTAGTTTTGGTAACAATCGTGCTTCTATTTTAGCTGCTTCAAGTGTTGGTGATAATATGCATGAACTGTCTCACGGTAACAATAATAATATTAACAGCGTCAGCAATCATAACACTAACGAATTAATAGAATCACAAAATGAAACAATTAAGCTAAAGCATGAAAATGAAATAATGAGGCTGAAGCATGAAAATGAAATAATGAAACTAAAAAATGAAAATGAAACAAAAGAACCAAAGAATGAAAATGAAATAACAAGATTGCAGCATGTGATAGCATTGGCAAAAAAAGACAATGATATTAATATGTTAAAAAGAGATAATGATATTAATATGTTAAAGAAAGATAATGAAATCAATATGTTAAAAAATAAAACAAATCCGCCTCAAAAAAAACAAAGGAGCACATAGTTAATTATCATGTGTTTATTTTATTTCTTCTAATAAATTGATTAATTTACTATCATCTATTAGACAATTATAATATTATACACATGACGACGCATGGTAGAGAAAATACGGAGCATATAAAAAATAAAGAATATAACAACTTATTCAAGAGATATAAAAAGAGCGTTCAAATGTTCGTTAAATTAAAGCATCTCGATAAAAAAATAAACAAAACAGTAACGTATATATATCAAATTTGAACGACAAATTTATTCACATATATAAAAACAAAGAATGGTCAATAGAGAATGAACAAGAAGTGCTTGACGAAATATGTGAAACTAATTCGATGTTTCTAATAGATAAATTCCATGACATGACAGAAAAAGATGAACTGAACGAGAAATCAAAAAGATTTGATATTTTTATAGAAATAATGGATGATGATGATAATTATGGTGAACGAATTGAAACTGCCAAAAAACAATTTTAAGAATGAAATAAAAAATGACATTAAAAGGGATTTATATAACGGAAGGCATATAGTGGCACCTAAATAATAAAATTTTAAAAAGTAATCTATTCAAATATTCATTTGAATGGAACTGTTATAGATCTATAATCAACGCGTTTATTCTACGAATAAATGCGGGCAAGCTTTTTTAAAGCTAGTTATGCTGAAGCATTGAACCGCACTGAAAGTGCATGTAAAATAAATAATTTGCTGCGATAACATTGATTATATGGGTGGTTGTTTATTTTATGGTATATTCGTATTGTATACGAATATAGTTTTTAAGTGATTTTTAGTAAAACGTAAATATTATTTCATGGCTTAATTTTTGCGAGTAAATTTATTTTTAATATATCATCATTGTCGTCATATGTTAAATATTTGTTGGCAGTATCAAAATATTGATTTTTATTGACAATGGAAAATTAAGTTTAATTATATTGTGAGCTAAAAAATTGAAATTACAAATGCTTGAATAAACCTATTATGGTTACCATATATAAATAATAACTATCTCAATATCTACTCAAGTGAATAACAATATGATGGCATCACTTGATGAGAATACTAATAAAAAATCATCTTTTCTGGAAAGAAAAAAATGTTTGCTTGCGACTCTAAATATCATAAAATCACCAAAAGATGATAAGTTGGAATCTTATGTTAACATGTATGACAAAGCCAGATCTTTATATGATGAAATTATTGATAAAGATGAAGAATTAATACATGATATTGAAATCGCAAAAACATTTGTAGAGCTATGTCACGAAATATATTATGAATTGCCTAAAGTAATGCAAAATAATAATGATATCAGTTTTGCAGCAGCATGGTAACTTAAAAATATTCTAATTTACCAAAACAATTTGTAACAGATTTTTTTAATACTACACAAGATAGCAATGATGTCCAATCATAATATTCAAGAATATATCAAAAAAATCATAGTTTGTTAATGGGAAAATAAATTCTCTAAATAATCTTCAACCAAAATTATTTTATTATCTTTCTCTGAAAAAAATAATAAAAATAAAACATTTGTTTATCATACCACAATATTGATCTTACATTCTTAGAGAAGAATAAATGTAAACAGGTTAAATTAATGGTACGGGTGATACATGTCCTGATCCTCATTGTTTACGTATATCAATAGTAATTTTAGCAGCATATAATGCACCAAATCCTCATGTGACACCCAAATATATTGCACAAATATTTTTAATAACTATAAGTTTATTCATTGATATATTATGCTGTACGGTTTTTAAATAGTTTGTGCATTAATATATTTTTTTAGGCTATCATTTATGCTGTTGTGTAATAAAACACTTCTACAGCATAACATGTGAAAGTATTTCATATTAAAAAAAGTAACCATATAAAAAAATTAAATTAAGCAAAATACACATATCTTACAACTTTTCTTAATAAAGGACGTGTTTTAAACACGTCCTTTATTATATATTGTTAATATAGTATGGAAAATATATATAATTCTCTTGACAAAAATTATGTGACATTTGAAAATAAAATAATTAAAACGATAATTGACGATGATACCGTCGTGTGGTTTAATGCTAATGATACAGCTGATGCGATAGGTTATAAAAGACCACGGGACACAATAAATAAAATGGTTGATAGAGATGAAAAAAAATTTATAGTCGACATAAAAACAAAAATAAAAATGCACCCACAAACCATATATTTGAGCGAATCTGGATTGTATAATTTAATATTGCAATCGAAATTACCCAAAGCAAAAAAATTTAAAAAATGGGTCACATACGATGTGTTACCGTCAATCAGAAAATATGGCAGCTATAAATTAAAAACTAAATATGAAACTGAATTAAATGGTGTGCTTAACGATCTCAAATTTTTAAAAAAAGAAAATGAAGTCTTAAAAAATGATATGAAAAAAGAATGTTTTCCTGATGGTGGTATTGTTTATGTTATTGATTATAGTGACGATGAACATGATATTTATAGAATTGGAATGACAAATTGCATGAACAAGCGAAAATCATTATATGATACTCATTCTTTACATAAAAAAAAAGTTATACATATGGTTGAATCAGATTGTCCATTAAGATTAGAAACATGTATACGCTCGATGTTATATGATAAACGATATAAAAATAACAAAGATTATTTTATTTGCAGTTTGCAAACGATAAAACGCGCATTTACAACTTGTCTAAAAAGTATCGAATGTATGAATCAAAAAGGTGGTGGCACAAATGGTTCTCTTAACGACAAAATTCAAAATAAAATATCGTTATTGGAAAAAAAACGGAAAACGTTGAGAGAAAAAATAAAAGGCGCCAAAAAATATATGGATACAGTTGATAAAAATATTAATTACAATAAATAAAACTAAAAGATGAGATAATAATATTAAATAAACGTTGTTCGACAAAAAAATTAACAATAATTCCAAAAAAGAAATTGTAAATAATGATAATACCAACAACGGCACAATAAATAACTCAAATGTAACGAATAATGTGATAAATAATAATATCATACACATGACGACACACGGTAGAGAAAATACGGATCATATAACCATTAAAGAATACAACAACTTATTTAAGAGATATAAAAAGAGCGTTCAAATGTTCGTTAAATTGAAGCATCTCGACAAAAACAACAAACATAACAGCAATGTGTATATATCAAATCTGCACGATAAATTTATTCACGTACACAAAAACAAAGAATGGTTAATAGAGAATGAACAAGAAGTACTTGACAAAATATGTGAAACCAATTCAATGTTTCTGATAGATAAATTCTGCGATATGGCAGAAAAAGATGAACTGAGTGAGACATCAAAAATATTTGATAGTTTTATATAAATAATGGATGACTGTTAAAGTGATGACAATGATTATGGTGAACGAATTGAAACTGCAGAAAAACCAATTTTAAGAACGAAATAAAAAATGACATGAAGAGGGATTTATATAATGGGAGGCATATGGTAGCACCCAAATAATAAAATTGAAAAAAAAAACGCTAATCATGTAATATGGTAACATAAAAATAATAAATATATACAGAACATAATGGCAGGACACATCAACGAAAATGGTTTTGGTCAGGCTGCATTTGGCGGATTTGGTCAGGCTGCATTTGGAGGATTTGGTCAGGCTGCATTTGGCGGATTTGGTCAGGCTGCATTTGGTCAGGCTGCATTTGGCGGATTTAATTTTAATAAAGTAGACAAATTTAGTCATGATTATAATGTGTCTAAAATGAAATTATTTTTTAACGAAAACGTCACCGGACATGTAATATGGAAATATGAAGATTTACTTGAATGGATAAATAAAGGATGTGATGAAAATGTCGCAAAAACTGTGTTTGAATTTGATTGCTGTTTTAATGAAGAATTAATTAGTTTACCACCAGAAATATGTCAACTAATTAATTTAGAGTCAATCATATGTTGCTGTAACAATAAATTATGTAATATGCCTGCAGAAATTTATAAGCTAATAAAATTAAAATCATTGTTGTGTTATAATAATGCATCAACAATTTTGTCGCCAGATATTGGTAAACTAATTAATTTGCAAATATTTGATTGTTCTTGCAATGAATTAATTGAAATACCATCTTCTATCGGTCAATTAATTAAATTACAAAAATTTAATTGTTCTTATAATAAATTAATTGAAATACCATCTTCAATTGGTCAATTAATTGAATTACAAAAATTTAATTGTTCTTGCAATGAATTAATTGAAATACCATCTTCAATTGGTCAATTAATTAATTTGCAAGATTTTAAATGCGGTCACAATAATTTCATAAATTTACCATCAGAAATTAGTAAGCTGATTAATTTAAAACATTTGGATTGTGGAACGAGAGAGTTGACAACTTTCCCACAAAATTTATGCAAATTAATAAACTTAAAAACGCTTTGCATTAATTATTCTAAAATAAAAGTTTTGCCAACAGACATAGGAAAATTAATTAACTTAGAAATATTTGATTGTGATAACAACATGATAATAAAATTACCACCAAATATTGGTCAATTAATTAACTTAATATCATTAAATTGTCAAAATAATAGGTTAACATATTTGCCAAACGAAATAAATAAGTTGACTAATTTGGAAAAGTTTAACTGCGGACATAATCGATTGGCGGAATTACAAAAAGAAATTGGTGAATTAACTAATTTGGTAGAATTTGACTGCTCTCACAATGAATTATCCAGTTTACCCCCAGAAATCAGTCAACTAATAAATTTAAGACGTTTTGAGCATAGCAATAACGAAATAGAATACATTCCACCAAGTGTGCGACGATTAATAAACAGATTAATAAATCTATACCAAACGAGTCAAGGAATTTATGGAGATAGCCAATCCGTTCATGACCATAACATTCAAGAATGCATAAGAGAAAGTATGAACTATGTTATGTCACAAAAACCGGATATTGATGACGATCATCTAATCGAATTTATAACAACAAATGAAATTTTAAGTAATAAATCTAAACAATTATTATTTGAATTTATGGAAAATAAAGAAATACATGCTATAATAAAAACTACGTTTAGCGAATTGTTATTAAATGTAATTTCATTAGTAATAAAAAATGATTATAAAGACGAAATATTAAATGTATTAAATGTTGAACTTGGAGATGCAGAATGCAAATGTTTCACCGGAATAATGAGTCGTCTTGTAAATTGCTTAAATGGATTTGATCCAAACGTGCAAATAAAAATAGCAGACAATGAACAAATTGCTAATGTAATTTTACAGATGAGGAATATGTATGGTGACGATATTGAAACTATAAAAGAAAAAGTAAATGAACAACTAAAAGAGTTAGGATATGAACAAAATATTATTGATACCTGGATTGAACATTTATAGCAACATTATTTTATTAAATATTTAAATGTATGTATAGAGACTTTAAATATTTTTAATTGATTAAATGCAATAATTTGATGCAATAATTTTACAAATAAATAAAAAAGTAATCTATTCAAATATTCATTTGAATGGAACTATTATGGATCGATAATTAACGCGTTTATTCTGCGAATAAATGCGGGCAAGCTTTTTTAAAGCTAGTTATGCTAAAGCATTGAACCGCACTGAAAGTGCATGTAAAATAAATAATTTGTTGCGATAACATTAATTGTTATCCGCAATAATAAACTTTGTTTATTTAGTCACGACTTTGTCGTCGATAAAATAACAAAAATCATGTAAAAATGAGATAAATTACAGTTCGTTATTGGCAAAATAACTTCTCTATATAGTTTTAAATCATATATAATGTCTCTCTCTCTGTGTCAAAATATGTAATATTATAAAAAAGTATATAATGTAGCACAATAATTATAAATACAAATATATCCATAAAATACTATAAATTTAAAAATATAAAAGCAATATGGTGGATATTAAAATTGTTAGAAAATGTAATTTAATTTTTTTTTTGTTCATTTTTTGTTCATTTTTTGTTGAAAAATGTAATTGTGTTTAAAAAATGCATAAAAAAACAATTATTATATATAATAATGGGAACTTATAAATGTAATTTATGTAACAAATGTTTTACGTCGAAAAGAAATTTAATTCAGCATCAAAATAAAAAATTTAAATGCAATAGAATAAATGACAAAGACGTAACAGTTCAATACGCAGAAAAAAACGTTGCATCAACTTTTATGTGTAACGTTTGTAATAAACAATTTAAAACCATACGAGATTTGGAACGACACACAAATAGAATAAATAAATGCAAAAATATAGCTGTCAACGATAATGTTGACAATGACATAATGAACAAATTGTTAAACAAAATAAATAAACTAGAACAAAAAATAACGACACTTGAACAAAATAATTCAACGACAAACGTTATGAATAATACCATAAATAACACAACAAATAACACTATAAATATCACGTTACAACATGGAAAAGAAAATACAGATTATATAACAAATGAGCAATATAATTATGTATTTAAGAAACGACAAAAATCGGTGCCCTATTATATTAAAATGAAACATTTTGATAAAAACAATAAACAAAACAACAATGTGTATATATCTAATTTAAGAGATGCGTATGCAAATGTATATGACGGCGAAAAATGGACGATTGATAATAAGAATTTCGTAATTGATACATTATATCTTGACAACGTTGAAATTTTAATGGAAAAGTTTGAAGATATGAAAGAAAAAGAAGAACTCACTGATAAATCAATTGAAAATTTTGATGAGTTTATAGAATTGCGAGAAGACGAGAAGACAATGGGTGACGTAAAAAACGATATTAAAAAAGTGTTATATAACGATAGACATATTGTGATAAGTAAATAATAAAATTAAAAAGTAATCTATTCAAATATTCATTTGAATGGAACTATCGAAGAACCTATAATCAACGCGTTTATTCTACGAATAAATGCGGGCAAGCTTTTTTAAAGCTAGTTATGCTGAAGCATTGAACCGCACTGAAAGTGCATGTAAAATAAATAATTTGTTGCGATAACATTAATTGTTATCTGGTTGATTGTTTATTTTACACACACTTAGGTGTTAGTCCCGCTTAGTCCGTAGGACTAAGCGATGATGGTATATACGTATTGTATGTATACAATGTAGTCTTTAAGTGATTTTATATTGTTCTGCATATTCCAAAATGATTACATTTGTTGTACGTATAAAAGTAATGCATGTAACCACCAAAAAGACACAAAGCGCATAATCATCTGATGAATCAGAAGATGAACAAATTATTAAACCTAAACCCCCCAAAAAACAAAATATAGACCAAAATAACATAAACGCATTATTTTATTCATAAAAAAGTTGTATGTTTTATATATGCAAACATTCAATACACTCATTTTAACCATTTAAATTTTCTCATTCCATCAATAATTTCAGGATTATCATCGACAGAAAAACAATCAACGGTAGCATTTATTAAATAATCATCTCTCACAATATAAAGTAATTTTGTATTTGGGTCCCAATCACTGCGATAATTATCTTCATTTCCATTTAAAGAACGCATGTGTGGATTATGTCTGTCATAATACGAAACTGCATCGTCCATTGTTTTAAATTTTCCCTTCATATAGCCAATATGTTTAAATTTTCCACCTTGTGCTAACCAACCGTCACATCCTTCCTTTTCTGTTATAAATTCTAAAACTTCAAGAACATATTTAGCTTTTGCCATTTTTTATAATGTATATTTATCTTTATGTATTTTGATGTCATAATTTTATAAGGTGTTATTTTAGTTATGTTTTGTACGTAAAACAGCGCATTGATGATTTACATTAGTGTGTACACAATGCAATATTTGAGTTATTTATATATTATTAATACAGCATGAAAAATATATATGCTTCTCTTGACGAAAATTACGTGACATTTGAAAATAAAATAATTAAAACGATAATTGATCATGATGGCGAAACGATTGATTCATGGATGGAACATTTAGAGTAACATTATTTAAGTTATTTTACAACAATAAACTTTGTTTATTTAGTCCCGACTTCGTCGTTGATATATGGGTGTTATTCTATTATTTAATAGAATGATAACAGTTAACGAGTGTTGCACGCTACGAACGTTTAAATATTAATGAATAAAAAATGAATTTTGCATGATATAACGCATTATAATCTAAAATAAACCACAACATAAAAGATGCCTTTAAAAACATGTAAATTATCTGCATTATTAAGACGTGTAACATGGAATAAACTTATAGGTGAAGAAATAATAGAAACATCGTGTTTTTGTTGCTATGTCAACATCATAACGCGTTCAAATTTTCATTATGGTCATGTTTCTGAAAAATACGGTGGCAAACAAACCATGGAAAACATGAATGGTCTAAAACTAATATGTCAAATGTGTGATTCAGCCATTAATAAATGCGTAACAACAAATGAAAATATTATGAAATTATGGAAACGCTAAAAAATATTGACACAAACATGGATAGATATTTAGAAATCACAATATATGTCATACAAAATAATTAAAATTAATAACGATGAATTTAATGGCATACCAGTACTAGATGCAATATTTTTATAAAAACTTGCGCTAATACCTACAAGAACAAATAATGGTGCATCTGGATGTTCATGTAGTAACATAATTATGTTGATAAAAAATTAGAATCAAATGACATTAAATAAAAAGTTTATCATAAAAAAATTATTTCTCGTGAACTCTTTATACAATATCATGTTCCTCTCTCTCTATAATAGCGCAAAAAATAGTGACAAATAAAAGTGAATGACACGGTAACATAAAAAATAGCAAAATCAATAATTCCCCAAAAAAAAACCAAAAGTAATAACGTACATAAATATTATACATATAAATCCCCAAAAAACGCAAAAAATCGCAAAAAAATCGCAAAAAAATATGCGTATATAGTATAATGAATAGCAAACATAATATATGTATGACATGCAATAAAACTTTTAAATCAAAATACGATTTAAATCGTCACAATAATAAAAAATATAAATGTACATATGATGATGCACAATTAAAAAATATAACGGACAAAAATATATATATTGAAATAATTAAACAAAAAAACACACTATTAACACAAATGGAAAATGAAATAAAATTAATAAAAAATGAAATAAAATTAAAGGACGAAATAATTAAATTAAATAGGTGTAACACAAATATTGAAAATACAACAAACACAAATAAAGGAACAATAAATAATACGACGAATAACAATATAAACATAACATTACCATTTGGAAAGGAAGTAGATAAAATAACAGATGCTGAGTATAATGATGTATTTAAAAGATGTTATGCATGTATTGCGTACTATGTACGTCTAAAACATTTTAGTAACGACAACCCAGAAAATCACAATGTATTTATATCAAATATGCGTGATCAGTACATACAAATATTTGAAAATGATGCGTGGAAAATAGACGACAAAGAATATACATTGCAACAATTATATGACGTCAACATTGAAATTCTTAAAAATAAATTTAATGACATGAAACAAAATGATACACTGACTGACATATCAATTCAAAAGTTTGATAAATTTATAGACGCTGTTGAATATGATAATGAAAATATGGATAATGCAAAAAAGGCGATGCAAGATGAAATTATAAATAACATAAAAAATGATCTTAAAAAAGTTTTGTACAATGGACGTAGTGTCGTAAAAAAATCAAAAAATAACAAGCATATGACCAAAACCAAATCATAAAAAATTATTTACTTAAATATTTATCTGAACAGGAACAATTGAGAACCAATGAATGAATGATACGTTTATTCTACGAACAAATTCTGATAAGTTTTAAAAAAGCCAGTAATACTGGAGCATTGAACCGCACTAAAAGTGTACATAAAATAAACATACTAAAGTAAAAATCAATTAATTAAACTTAAATATAGTACAGAATACATTTAATTTGTGAAAAAAAATTGAAAATGTGCATATTTTGTAAGGCTCAATTATGTTCAACAAATATTAACATCATTAACAACATACACGCGAACGAACACAATGAGCTACTCCAAACTGATTGAGAATAAATTGATTAACGGAGAGAATCACAAGTGTGTCATTCTAAGAGCCGACAAAAATAATGAAGGTCGAGCAACTTTTACGCGCAACGATTCTGAACATCAAAAAGGAACATTGAATTTTAGTATTGGCGATCAACAATACCAGATCGACATCGTCATTACACATACAGCCGGACCAATCGCTGGACCACGCATAAAAATGTTCGTCTCAGTCAGCAAAACGGTCTACATTTTCATGGACACTCCACCAAAATCTTCAAAACAAATTAGTTTCGATACCCACAAGAGAGTATTACTTTATCAAGAGAGACCATAACCCACACACAAACTTTATAGTATCGTTCATTAAAATAATTATGTCACTTGTTGCAATTATTTTATTATTTTTATCTAGAAAATGAAACACTTTTTAGATAACATATTTGTTGTTTGTGTGAATAAAATATTGAACATTTAATTAGCACACACAATGTAATTAATTAATAGTAAAACAAATCAATGACGAAATTAAAAAAAATATATCATGAATGAATATATGCAAACCATCAAAAAAAGACAGAGATATTGGTTATCATTATATAAATCGTTAGCGAAAATAGACAAAGTGCATAACATAATTGGATTGGAAGTTCATAAACGATTTAAAGATGGTAATGATAACATATGGCACTAAACATAAAGCGTTTCATAATAATGTTGAGTAACGTTGCATATTTTACAGCCAATAGATATAAGTTTGACGTTATTAACCTTACTATATCATGATTTTTATTTATATTACCATATGCGGTACTAAATGATAGTTAATCCATTCAAATGTTCATCTGAATGGATCAGAAAAGTCCAATGATAAAATAAATATTTTATGACAATAATAATCATAAATGTTAACGTTTATCCTTGCACGATAAGGTTGTTGATATAATAACGTCAGTTCACATACAATACAACCATAATGACGCACATAATTGGTAAAAAAAGATGAACTGAATAAGAGTTTTGATAGTTTTATAGAAATAATAGATGATGGTGAAAGTAACAGTAATAATAATTATGGTGAACTAATTGAAACCGTTGAAAAAACAATTTTAAGAAAGAAATAAAAAATGACATCAAGAGGGATTTATATAATGGGAGGCATATGTTAGCACCAAATAAAAAAATTTTAAAAAGTAATCTATTCAAATATTCATTTGAATGGACTTTTATGGTATATACGTATTGTATGTATACAATGCAGTCTTTAAGTGATTTTTTAGCTGGAGCGTCATTCTATTGTTTTTTAAAGTGACAAGCATATGAACAAAAATATTAAAATTAAATATCACGCACATAAAATATAACTTATATAACAAAAGCGATAACAGCACATGGAATACCAAACAAAAGAATTAGAATATGAAAAATACATTTATGATCATCTCAGTAATGAAGAAGGTCAAATATGGAGATAGAGTGACATACCAGAAGAACATTTATTTAAGTCAGGTTTGGCACATGAATTAAACAAACATCGACTTCAAAAAAAAAGATTTGGCAAATGATGGATATAAAAACACGCTAGCATATGTTGGCATTGATATTCTTTTGTATAATGATGACAAATATGTGCTGATTCATTGTAAACATGGTCATAAAAAAGTGTTGACAGTAAATGACTTGGCAGGATTTTTTGCTATAATGATTTTTCATGAAACTACAGAAGGAAGAGCTTATTATGCGAATAAATTATCAACAAAATTAAAAGAAGGTGAAATGTATATGCCTGAAAGAATAAAATATATTAAAATGTAGCTAAACATGTAAATCCACATAATGAAATGCAATGTAAAAAATATTGAATTATTTTATTTAAATAGTATGTTATTATGACATTAACATAACATAATAACAGCGTATGGAAAACCAAATAAAAGGATTAGCATATGATGAATTTATATGCAAACATCTTAATAATGAAGGACAAACATGGATGTGGGATAAGATACCGGAAAAGCATTTAATTGCTTCAAATTTAATTCACGATTTAAATAAGCATAGACTCGAAAGAAAAAAATACGTAAAAAATTCAGATGAATATAAAAATCCATTACGTGACACGGGAATTGATCTTCTTTTAATAATTAATGGCGAATATATATTTGTTCAATGTAAAAACGGATACAAAAATGGATTAACGTTTGAGCACCTGTCTGGATTCAATATAATGATTGCGAACCATGAAACAAAATATGGACGGGTTTATTACACAAATAAGTTATCAACAAATGTCAAAGAAGTCATAATATCAAAAAGAATAACATATATCAAAAAAACAATGCCAGAACTAGAAGATGAAAATCAAATTATTGTCAAACAAAAAATAAAATATGAATTGAAATATTTTCAAAAAGTCGCTCACAATAAAATGGTAAAACATTTTAAGAAAAATAATCGTGGCATACTATCATCACCGTGTGGAACCGGCAAAACGCTAATGTCATGTTTTTTTGCGCATACATTTGACAGCGTCATATTATTGTCACCATTAAAGCAATACGCGGAGCAAAATGCGGACAGATATAAAGAATATTTTGATGATTTTTGTCATTTAATTATTGATTCAGATGGCACGCGAGACATTGATGAAATTAAAGAGTTCATTAACAAAAATAAAAATAAAAAAATGTTATTTAGTTGTACATTTAAATCGGTTGATATCGTAAATGAATTCATAAATGATTTGGACAATAATATTGTTGTAATTGACGAGTTTCATAATTTGAGCAGAAATAATGTCATTGACGAGGACGATGAAATGAATAAATTATTAGTTTCTGACCATGATATTCTATTTATGTCAGCAACACCGCGAATTTACGATTTAGAGAATACTGATGAAGATGGAGAACATAACGAAATATTTGGTGACATTGTTTATAAAATGGATTTTGGGACAGCAATTGAAAAAGGATATATATGTGACTATAAAATATATCTGCCATGTGTATCTGAAAAGAAACAAAAATTCATAAACAAAATTCAAAAAGAGGTCGAGATAAGTATGTTTGATAATGACATGAAAGCCAAATGTATGTATTTTTATAAATGTATGTTACATAACGGAACACGTAGATGCATCATCTATTTGAGAGACATCAATGAAATGATTAATTTTAAAAAATGTTTGCAGACATTTGATGAGTATTATGCAACGAATTTGTTGATATACACAATTTCAAGTAACGATGTTCATTCTGATAATTTGGATGAGCCAAAAAAGAACAGCCGTGAATGGAAACTAAAAATGTTTCAGAAAACGAAACGAATGACGGCAATATTATCTGTTAAAATATTGGACGAATGTGTTGACATCAAAGAGTGTGACAGCATATTTATAACATACGCGACGAAAGCCAAAAGACGGACTATACAAAGAATGTGTCGATGTATGCGCAAAGATAACAAAAATGTGCACAAAATTGGGAATGTGTTTATGTGGTGTGACGAATATGAAGAAATATTGGAAACATTGGGTGGTCTAAAAGAATATGACTGTTTATTTAAGGATAAAATTAAATTAATTGAGTCGGGATATGACACAAAACAAAATAAAAATGATGAGTTAGTAAAAAAAGATATTTCGGTGATAGATAATTATTTAGTAAACATTAAGGAATATAAGCGGAAGTCATGGGATGAATGGTTCAAAAGTGCAGCAGAATATATTGACATGCATAAAAAAAAACCTACGAAAAGTAATGAAAAACGACTAAACAAATGGATAAGCAGTCAAATGTCACATTATAATAAAAAAATACATTTAATGGCAAATGCGACAATATACAAAAAATGGACAAAATTTATTAATGAACGTAGTGAATATTTTGATAATAATGAAACAACATGGATAAATAATTTAAATTTTGTGAAAAAATACATTGATAAATATAAAAAAAAACCGTCAAGAACGCACAATAAAAATAATACCGTTCGCAAATATGGATTATGGATTGGGACTCAACAATGCAGGCACAAAAATAAACAAAGAATAATGAAAAATTTCAATATTTATAATATGTGGACACAATTTGTTAACGAATATGCTGAATATTTTATTGACAAAGAAAAAGAATGGTTTAATAGCCTCGAAAAAACAAAAAAATATATTGACAAAAATAAAAAATCACCATCAACAGTTGATAAAAATGTTAATGTACGCCAGTTGGGAACATGGATTAACACACAACAAATAACTCGCGCAAAAAAACAACATATTATGAAAAATAATGATATATCGCACATATGGGATAATTTTGTTAGCGAACATAAACAATATTTTTTATCGAAAGAAGAAAGGTGGATGGGAAATTTAGAAAAAATAAAATCATACATCGATGAAAATAAAAAAATACCATCAACATATTGTAAAAATAAGGAAACGCGTAAATTGGGAAGATGGTTTGTCGCGCAACAAACATATAATCACAAAAAAACCGATAACAAAGAATGCAAAACACGAATATTTCACATGTTTCAAAAATGGAATGAATTTATTGATGAATATAAAATACATCGTCGTCGAAAAGATAAAATTAAAAAACTTGATGCACAGGATACAACAAAATTTTAAAATAAACTTTTAAACGACAACTTAAATACTGAATCATCCGACGAATCAGAAAATGAACAAATAATTGTCAAAGCAAAAAAGAAAAAAATAATAAATAACGCAAACGTATTAATTTAATTTATTGATAAAAATTGAAATAAAAACATGACATTAAATTACTTAAATATTAAATGTAATAATTAAGTAATATACGCATGAGTTTTAACAGTGAAGAATGTTTTGTTGACAATAAAAAATATAACATTGATGAGTTTATAAATAACGAAAAACTCACAAAAAAGTAAAAAAAGGAGAACGCACAAATAATCATAAAATTAAAAGATAAGGAGAACGAAATTATGATGCTGCAAAAAGATGTCACAATGGAACAAAAGAATGTTGAGGCTGAAAAACAAAATACAATGTTAGCAGAAAAAGAAAAAATTAAAAACATTTGACACTGTTAATTTATGACATAAAGTCTCACGCGATTTACTAAAAATTAAATTTAAACATATGAAACCTATAATATTATTATGTTAGTGTGACTAAATAACAAATCAATTATGTATTTGTTAGTTGAGATGATAAAATTTTAATGATCGATTCAAATATTCATTTGAATGGATGTGTGAAATCCAATGATAAAATAAATAATTTGTTTTAGCTTATTATTTATTTTATGGTTCATTGTATTATATGTTAGGTTATAATCTTTAAGTTATTTTATATGAGAGTATCATTCTATGAATTTGTAGAATGGTAACATATAATGAATATGCAAAAATGGTGCACGCGTCGAACGATCGTTTGTTTTATAGAATAAAGTTAATAAATATAATGGTTAATCTACAACTTTTTATAAAAATTTGAAAATATGACACTAATAATCATAAAATTGTCAATATCATAAATAACAAAAGAATGAATAATACTGAATATGTTTATGTATTATCTAATCGTTCCCTTAAAACAAATTTATTGAAAATTGGATACACAAAAATTAACCCATATGTTCGAGCGTATCAATTATCTAAATCAACGGGAGTTCCATTTTCGTACGATGTTGAATATGTCATTAATGTATGCAACGGAAAAAAACTCGAAACGCAAATTCATGAACACATGCAAAATTATAGATATAACAAAGACAGAGAATTTTTTCAAATTGATAAATTTAAATTAAAGGATATATTTTCATGTGATTTATGTTTATCGTTTAATCATAAATTTAGTAACGATGCTAATTTTAAAGATGAAATTACAAAATTAAAAAATGAAAATATAAAATTAAAAAATGAAAATATAAAATTAAAAAATGAAAATATAAAATTAAAAAGTGAAAAAATGCAAATATCATTATTACAAAACAAAATAAAAGAAAATACACAAAATAATTTATCATTTATTGAACAAATTGGAACATTAAAATGTGATCTCTATAGATATATTGATAAATTTGAAAACGAAAAAAAAGAAAAAAATATGTTAGCGGGTACATTTACAGATAAAATTGAACAAGTTGCAACATTAAAAGAGGACATCAACCGAAATATTAATAAACTTGAGAACGCACAAAAAGAAAATGACATATCAAAAATAGAAATATTAAGATTAAGGATATTGATTTTTTATTCAATTTACACACAATATTATTAAAATAATTGTCCATATGATAGTTATTTAAAAGATTACTAATTAGTTTATTTGTAAAAAATTGAAAATGTGGATTAATTGACAAACCCATAATATTTTACTTTATATTACATAGCCATAACACAACAATCAGTGACTCAAAAAAATGTCTCTCAGACACAAAATTTGGCAAGTTTTATTTGAGATCGATGGAACCCGAAAAACAATCCAATCTTTTGTTCCAAAATTTCATCTGTTCACAGACATGAACTTTTGGCTCAAAGAGAAGAACCAACATGTGTTGTCACGCATGGAACCATGTGATTTCTGCGATTGGTGTGAACAAGATTGGTACACAAGTGAAGGAATTTGTTGGGTCAACATCTACGTGCCACGAATTTGTTTGCGTGATGTCATGAACTCCAGTGAAGAGTGCCAACATGTCGTCATGAAGAAGCTCGAACAGGTCGTCAAAGATTGTGCCAAAAAGACTGAACGAATCCAGACCAATCCGCCATCTGGATCGGACACATACCTGTACAAAACAGATTCCATCGTGGATTTCCTTCGCAAACTTCGCAACGAGATGCGCTTTCAAGAAAATTTTGGACACTTTCTTGTTCATCACGTGGTCCCATTCGAACACACATTGGATGCTTTGGTGGATTGGCTCAACTATCACGAACATGATGAACTTGTGAACGATCGCAAATGCAACATGCATGTTGATGACAATGTTGTGTTCTTTGATGACAAGTGTCCACCCAAGGTACAAGTCATGAAGAACCATGCCCATGGTGGACGTGGAAAGAAAGCTGGTCAAAAGAAATGCGCGGAACTGAACGAAACGCAAAAGCAGAAAAAAGAAGGGATGCTCTCGCGAAAACACCAACAACGAAAACTCAGTGTGCTGAAACGCAACCGCTACATCCAAACCGAATTCTGAGCCAACCAACATGCCTTCAAAAAAGTGTGTGTGACTGATTTAATTTATTAAATTATTCATACATACAATGAAAATCACATTATTTTATTATTAAAAAAAATATCATGATGTTCTATTAATTCCAGAATATACTATCAACTGAAATAGTGAACAAACGATTATCGAAGTAAATCACTTTTTAATCAAACATAAGCAAATAAAAAAAATCTTTGAAAAAGGAACATTTTGATAAGTTTATAGAATTACGAAAAGATGAGAAGACAATGGGTGACGTAAAAAACGATATTAAAAAAGTGTTATATAACGATAGACATATTGTGATAAGTAAATAATAAAATTAAAAAGTAATCTATTCAAATATTCATTTGAATGGAACGATGAAGCCCGATAATAAAATAAATAATTTGTTGCAATAACATTAATTGTTTATTTTATGGTATATTCGTATTGTATACTACAATGTAGTCTTTAAGTTATTTTTAGTTGGATATCATTCTATGATTTTGTAGAATGATAACAGTTGATGATTGTGTTGTACGCAACAAAGTGATGTTACCTAAACGTATAAAGTATAACGTTACGCATATAAGTATAATGTAACGTATATATAAAGAAACATTGCCATTATTGTATTAATGCATTGGTTATATATTTTAAAATGTGATGACGATGTTCATTATATTGGTGAAACGACACGATTATACAAACGATTTAATGAACATATTGATGGCAAAGGTAGAATTAACACGTCTGCATTTCAGCCTGAAAACATAGAAGCGATATATCCGTTGCACAAATTAATAAATTTTGCAGAGTATGATCATAATATTACGAATAAAATTTATAATATATATTTTAACAGATGGCGACATAATTTCATTAACGCGTACTATAATAAAAATAATGTTATAGGCAGCCATATTTATCAAAGAATCTAAAAAATTGAAATAATAATTATTAATAATTTCACACAAAATAATTTCATATTTCGATGTTTTGTATTCACAAGGTTTAAACAAAAATTTAAGAGATCCGAATGCACATAAAAACAACAGAGCAATTAAATTTTTAGAAATACATGATATAAATGATGTTGATGATATCGTTGAGCGATGTTTGACGCTTAATAATATTCGCGATGAAATAATAAGTAGACCTGATTTAAATGTGTTTATATGGCGTTCTGATTGGAACGATATTGAAGGCGTTGGAAAAAATGCATTACATGATAATAATTTTGATAAACACTCGTGGAGTAAATATACAAAACAAAAAATTATTGACAATATTGATTTAAATGATGTCGAAATACAAAAATTAATGAAATTCTTGAAAATTAATTTATGATTTTTCCATTTTCGTTTCTGATTATGATAATTTTATTGTCCATCAATATATTTTCTATACAATTATTGCATGCTCATTGTCTCCCGCCTCTGCATTTGTCATCATTCATGTATGAATATGTATTTTCTTTATAATCATTGTCAGGCAAAGATATTTTTTTACCCACAGTAAATTTATACCATGGTAACCATATATTGCAATTATGACACATAAATAAATCTTCAATCCGATTATTTTTCATATTATTTTCTGCACGAGGTTTTCTTTTCCATTCTTTATTCATATATATATATATATATATATTAATGACATTGTTTTAAGTGAAAAATATATTTAAAAAATGACACAATTAAACATATAATGAAAAGAGATTTGGATTATGAGAAAAATAATGTTGCATATGATGAACAATGCACCGAAGAAGATGGTGGTGGTATAAAATGCAAAAATTTTATTTTGTGTAGCAGCGTATTACCAAAATAGTGGTTTGAATGTAAAAATAATTACTTGTGCACAGAATGTCACATGGAATTTGGGACTTGGGGAAAACATAATGATGGAACAGACTATCATACGGGCAAAGGAACATTAAATGTAAGTGATGATGTTGATTGTCCGGTGTGTTTAGAAACAAAAAAAAGGAATATCATTTCCAAATTGTGAACATATGGTTTGCATTGAATGTTTTAAAACAATGTATGGATATGTTGATGAAGAAACGCATGACGCTGAAAGTGAAGACGACAATGACAGCGAAACTGACGATGATTATGATGGTGAAAGTGAAAATAAACCCAACCTTAAAAAATGTCCTTTATGTCGCAAATAATTAAGTATCATCAAATGGGTTTCCAATAATTTAAAAAGCAAACAACAAGGCGCAAAAATACACAAAATATTACATCGTTAAATATTTTCTATGAAAAATGTGGATTTATAAACCGTTCAATTCAAATTCAATGCATAATAATTTAAAATAATTTTAAAACAAATTTTAATATATTATGTTCAATAACATGCGAAAAAATGGTGCATCCAGTAATAACATGTGACGGACACACATATGAAAAAAAAAGCTATCGAAAAATGGTTTGATGATCACGATACAAGCCCAAATACTGGACTTGCATTGAATAATAAAATATCAGACAGCGCATAAAATTCATAACTAAAAAATTGAAATTATTTATTTATTTGATTGTTTTAAGTCAAACATAAAACAATTACAAAAAAATACTATGAAAAGCGTTGACATCGAAAATAAATCAATAATTAAAGACGCATATTTTGGTAAACTTGGCGATGTAAGTCCGCATTATGATACAACGCTCGAATTTATACACGAATTTATACACAACGAACCAAATAAATGTTTTTTACTGAACGAATTATCAAATTTATATGTCATCATTGCAACAACAAACACAATGGAATATAACGATCACGCCACAAAATGGAATGATATTTTAGATGACAAACAATTTAATATTTTAAAAAAAAATGGCGAATATATAGTTGGTTACATGTGTATAAATAAATTTTATAATAAAAATAAGGATGTTCATTACATTAATTTAATAAATACCCGAGTTAAAAATTATAATTTTGCAAAAATAATGATGAATAAATACACATCTATGCATAATATATCGTACGTTGTGCCCATAGAAATAATTCAATCTTCTTGCGAATACTGGAAAAAAATATTTTTCGACATGTTTGACGTGAAAACATTGGGTGAACTAGAACAATTTATTGATATAATGGAAATAGATAAAAAAATAATAAATTATAAATATTTGCATAATTTATTAGCATGACAAATTTGTTCTATTCGTCAATGCACAATGTGATTTAAATAATCTTGGCGAGAAACAATATTCGAGACAATGTTATGAAAAATATAGTACATATTGCAAATATTTAGAGGAACAAAAACAATTCACCAACAAATTTTATTTATAATATCCGTGTCATAGAACCGTTAATAAAGTTATACAAAGCGACATATTATATTTTTTCGCGTCGTTCTATAATTGCGATACACCTAATAATAACAATTTGTGCAATATGTAGCGAAATTAATTACATCATAGTGAACTATATTTATTGCGCGGTTAAAAAAATTGAAATAATTATTAATAATTTTATTAAATAATGTGCAAATTATATATAAATTACACATTAATCGAACAATTATGCCTATATCGCAACGCATAGATTACAGCAGCCAATATGACATAATTCCAAAAAAATCAAATTCGGATTTATGGAACAGTATGGATGGATATGAAATTCCTTATAATCAAAGAGGCTACGTATGGAATGATAAAAATATTAATCAATTCATAAAGGATATTAGAGAAGCATACACTGGAAAAAAAAAATTCATAACATTTGGAACATTATATTTTTTAAGAGAAAATATAGGCGCATCAAAATCAAGAGTAACAATATGGGACGGACAGCAAAGATTTATATCGTTGTATCTATTATTATCGGCAATATGTAAATTTTCAAAAGAAACACAAAAAGATATGTTAAATGCAGATGTTGATACATCGCCAATTGATAATATTATAGAGGAAATTGATGACTACATATTTAAAAAAAAATATAGCTATTCGCCCACCGAAAAAAAAACGTTTGAAAATGACAAACTAAAGATACCAAAAATAATGTCTGTTAATTCAGAAGATAATGCTTTACTTAAACTTATATTTAACGGAAGGATTCATAATATTCGTAACTGTTACGGCACGTCAAACGACGATGCATATGATGATTACGCGGACGATAAATGTAATGATGATAATATATGTCACGAAAATATTAACAACGATTGCAACGACAACGTTAAAACAAAAAATAACGCACATGGTATGGACGCAAATAATTCGTGTGACCATAAAGATACAATATTTTATTGCAAAGGATGTAAACTAAAATACAAAGATGAAATAAAAATGTTAAAACATGTGCGCCGTGACTGTATGCATAAAAAAATTAAACAATATCGTGATGTTTATGACGTACATGATATAAAAACCGTGCACGACAAAGACATAAAAGAAGAAATGAAAATGGAAATGTTAAATGCGTATGATATGTTTTATGCTCACGTAAAAGACAAATTTTACGACGATGTGTATAATAATAAAAGTGTAGAATTTATTGACTTCATGAAGTATTTTCAGGGCGAAATTCTTCACGATGAATATATATGTAAAGATATAGAATGTGCAACGATAATTTTTGATTTGTTGAATAATCGCGGAAAAAAATTAGAAAACATTGACATAATTCGTAATACCATAATAAGAGAACTTCCTGACAATAAAAAAAAAGAATACTATGAAAAACTTGCAGACATAACTAAAAATAACGAGCTAATTATGTTCACAAAAAATAAAGAATATTATATAAAATTATTATTTGCAGCAACAGCCGAAGAATATAAAATTAATGATAACATGATAAAAACATGCGAAAACATTTTCACTAAAAAAGATGAATTTGAACAAAATTACAACAAAATTGAAAAAACAAGACAAATATTAAAAGACTCCGTAGAACATATCATAAAAAATCCGCACGGACAGATATTAATTTTAGATCCAGTGTTTGATGTATTTCAATATCTGATAACACCCGTATACAAAAAATTTAACGGCATAAATGATTTTGATAAAAAATTTACTGATTTTCTAGAAATTTTAGTATGCTATCAATTACATTCATCATTTGGCATCAGAAGTTTCGCAAATTCTAAAAAGCATTATGTTGATTTCAGCAATGATGTTTTTAACAAAGAAAAAACGCGTGAAAATTTTGACATAATTATAAATAATGTAAAAATTTTAATCACCGACATTTTATTAACAAAAACACAATACACAAATTTTGCAGAAAAATTAAAAGGAAATTTTACAAATAATAAAATTCCAAGAATAATGTTGTTATATTATGAAATAAAAAATAGTCCGAATGGCAAACATCTTAACATGTCTAAATATGATGTCGAACATATAACTCCAAAATCTGACAATTTAATAAAAGAAAGACATAAAATTGGAAATATGACACTGTTAGAAAGTCATAATAGTGATAATCGCCAAAAAGGCAATAGGTCATTACAAAATAAAGATTACAAATTAAAGAGACCAGAATATGAAAAGTCAAATTTAAAAATAACGCAAAAAATAGCAAAAGAATGTGATAAATGGAACGTTGAAGAAATAGAAAAAAGAACTGAAGAAATAAGCGATTTTATTAATAACGCAATCAAAACAACTTTAAACATTGACGAATCAAATGATAAATCAAAAAATAAAATCAAAAAAAATAATTTAGAATGGGACGATGCGTGCGCATTATTATTCAGATTTTGCGACGTTCATAAAAGAACACCGTGCGCAAAAGAACAAATTGATTCATATGACGTCAACAAATGGTTCATCCGTCAACAGACCAAAATTATTGATGATTCGTGTGCCGACTATAAAAAATTATCCGAAAATAAATATGTTAAAAAAAAATTAGATAAATATTTAAAAAACAAACAAAATGGTATTCAAACAACCGAATCAGATGATGATTCAGAAAATGAACATAACACACAAGTTAATAACGAACATAACACACAAGTTAATGACGAACATAACGCACAAGTTGATAACGAACCTAGCGCACAAAATAAAATTAAAGTTAAACCTGATGTACAAGTTGTAGTAAAACCAAAAAAGAAAAAAAAAATTGTTGAAGACTATAATGACTTTAATGACAAACATAATGCACAAATTATATCTAAACCTAAAAAGAAAGTAATTATGGAACAAACAAATGATTCTGATGATGAACAAGTCATGACTAAACTTAAAAAGAAAAAGAAAAAAAAGGTAATTACAGAAGAACAAAATAATTAATTTATATAGCACCCGAATCGATGCACATATAATAAATAACAATAAACATATATTATGTAAATAATGAAGTCAACTAATAAATAAATAACTTACATTTAATTAATTCACAAATAAAAAATTTAAAAAACTCTTTGAAAAAACGTAAAAACGGTCTGTTTTTCAAAAATCAAATATCATTAAAACATAACATTGTATCAGTTAAATGATATAATTATGACATATTATTATGGTTTATGAGCGAAAATTGAAAAATTCAAAAAAAAGAATAAAAATAAATCATGTCAAAACAACTATAAACATTGAAGGAATCATTAAATAGCATCATATAATTTCAATGAATGGACATAATTAGACCCGTCCCAAACTGTACGTATAATGAAGTTTAATGATAAAAGTCGTAACGTTCAATAAATAACAATATTAATGACACAAATTAATTTATAAAATAACAAAAATCACGTAAAAATCAGAAAAATCGCGGTTCGTTAACGGAAAAATAAATTCTCTAGATAGTCTTTGGATAAAATTATTCTACTCTCTCTTTGAAAAAAGTAACAAAAAATAAAATGTTGTAAATATAAAAGTAATAAGGTGATATAATTAAAATAATAAAAAACTAAAATCACAAAAAATCACAAAAAATCACAAAAAAAAACATAAAAGTAATAAGGTGCGATATGATATTTTCAAAATACGACGAAAAAACAAAAAAATCACAATTTCAGAATAAACACACATAAAATATTATGGCGTTCATGTATATAACAATGTGTCACGATATATATCAACTATAAAGTTAAACGTCAACAAATTAATTTATGAAGATTATCGATTCAAATATTCATTTGAACGGATTAGTTGAAATCCAATAACAAAATAGATAATTGATGGCAATAATATTTCTTGACACATTTGATACTTTTGTGTATATTTGTTACAAAAAATTGAATATCTTTGTGCAAACGCATAAAATAATGTTTTAAACAAATAATAATTTAAATGAACAACAAAGAAATACATGGATATATTGACAGAGTATTTTATCAACAAAAAATACATGCTGACGATACTGAAGATGTAGAAAATGAAGATTGGAATGATTATTACAGAATGATTATTAAAGTAATCGGAAGTAATTTTGAAGAGCACACAATATTTGGAAATTCATATTCAGCTCCAGAAATAAATGACATTGTGAAGTGCATGAATTGTGTAAAAAAACAAAACACAGAATGTGATTACGATACAAATATTATGATAAATATAAGTCTTCCTGAAAATGAAGACACATGTATATCAAAAATACACACAATATTATTGAAATTACAAAAAGATACCAGATTAAACATAACTAAGACTACAATAAAAAAATATGTTCAAAAAATGAAAGATAAATTGTGGAAACAACATGAAATTCCTAAAAATGCTCCAGACAAAAAATTAGATGCTCAATATTTGTTATTGACAAAATTAATAAATGAGCATTTAAAGAAAAAAAACATAGAAAATAATTTTGAATACAAAGTACACATACAATATCATTTTTTTAATTCATATGACATAATTTTAAACAAAAGCCAATTAAATAATATTTATAAGTGTCTTGACAATGTTAATGTGCGAGATTGCGTGCTTGAAAATTGTCATGTTAAAAATATTTTGTATGAATTGGTCAATATTATGAAAAAAAAAGATTTAAATAAAATTTGTACAAAAATGTCATTGACACCTATGGAAATACATCAAATTGACGTGTTATATTGTATACACAACGAATTAAGAAATAAGGGACATACATATGTGCCCATAAAAAATATAATTGGTATGAAAAATTTATCACGTGTCGTTGAAGAACTTGAAAAAAAAAAATTAATTGTCGTCAACAATAACAATTTATCAATAAAACACATATATGAAGAAGAAGAAAAAATATCTCAAATAATGTTGGAACATATGAATCAAAATAAAAATATATTGGATAACGTGAGTGATTTCGTTATCGAAAATAATAATGATTTATCATCGACACAAAAGAAATGTATATATAATGTATTTGAACATAATGTGTCAATAATAACTGGATTTCCAGGCGTCGGTAAATCATATGTGGCAAAACATATTGCACAGATGGCGTCACATAAAGACAATAATCCTAAACTAAAAGTTGCCCTCTTGGGTCCAACTGGTAAAATAGTGTCAAAACTTAAAGATGATATTGACAATGATGCAATTGCGGAAGGTGACACATACACCATACATAGATACATACATAAACATAACACGAAACATCATGAATATAGTGATTTCATTATTCCAGACATAATCATAATTGATGAATCTTCGATGATGTCAAACGAGTTATTGATTGATTTTTTACAGACAATAGATAAACATCAAAGAATTGTATTTATGGGCGACGTTGAACAAATAGGACCAATTGGATATGGTCATCCTTTTAATGAGCTAATAAATTCACAAATTATAAATGTTGTAAATCTAACTGAAATAAAGAGAGGAAAAACCAACACAAATAATGGTGACAAAAAAATTTCAGAACATGTGAAAGATTTCAGAGAAAACAAAAAAAAAATAAATTATGATTTGTTTGACGATAATATTTTTAAGTTTGTTAAATGTAATACGTTAGAACATTGCAAACATGAATTAAATAACAGATTAATAAATGATAAATCTACACATGATAAACAACTTAATGAATCACATAAAAAAAATTTTTTTGATAACACAATTATAATAACGCCCACTCACAGCAACATAAATTTTTTTCAACAACATGTTAAAGAAATAGTAAATAATAATGCAACATATGATAAATTTAATGTGGGCGATTTTGTTATGACAAAAAAAAATGTATATATTAAAAGTGAGGACGATTATATTGAAATTTGTGAAGAAAAAACTGATTGTTCGTTATGCACAAAAAATGGAATCACAGTCGAACACGATGAACACATTTGTATACACGGCAATGTCATTATAAATGACATTTTGTTGAAAAGTGAATATGATATTTTTAATGGAACAGTTGGAAAAATATCAAAATATGAAAATTTTAAATACACAATTACAACACAAAAAAATGACGACATATTAATTGATAAATCTATTATAAATAAATATGTGTCATTATCATACTTAAATACTGTTCATAAATACCAAGGTTCAGAAGCCGACAATGTGTATGTAATAATTACGAGAAATGATATGTATAACGTAAATTGGAATTTAATTTACACCGCAATGAGCAGATCTAAAAATAAATGCACAATTATCGCAGAAAAGGATGTTTATGAAAAAGGAATAAAAAAAACACAAAAAATACATTCAAATATATCGACTATTTTAAACACCACACACGATTCAATGAAAATAGCAATGGACGAAAAAAATAATGTTGTCTTAAATAAAACAGAAAATAATGTGACAAAAGATAAACACGAACCGTACAAAAAAGCCAAAATACCATCTCCAGTAAAGCGTCAAGTGTGGAATAAATATATTGGAATAAAAAAAGGCGAAGCAAAATGTTATTGTTGTAAATTATCTGACATAAATCAAATGAGTTTTCATGCGGGACATGTTATTTCAGAAAAAAATGGTGGTGAAGTGAACGTGAATAATTTAAAGCCAATATGTCAAAACTGCAATTCGAGCATGGGAACCATGAATATGAATGATTTTATTGAAAAATATGGGTTGCATAAAAATATTTGTGATGAACAAATGGATAATGCATCAAATGAACAAACGGATAATGCATCAAATGAACAAACGGATAATGCATCAAATGAACAAAATAACGATGAACATTGTAAACAGACAGAAAATTTATTAAGTGAACAAAATAATGAAACATGTGATAAACAAATAAATAATGTAATATATGATGAACAACTTGACGATAATGTTGGCGCAAAATTATTAACCAAAAAACAACATAAAACGACATCGCACGGGAAAAGCATAATGGATTACACCGAAAATAATAAAGACGATGTAAAAATATCGGCTAAAAAACAACACAAAAGTAAAAATATAATGGATTACTTGAGTTAAATATATTATTTTATTATTAAAAAGTAATAAAATTTAATTACAACAATGCACAAAAATTATGCAAAAATCAAAAAATCATGGTTAGTTAACGGAAAAATAAATACTCTGGATAATCTTCAACTAAAATTATTCCACTCTCTCTAATAAAAAAAATGATGTATTAAAAAAGCAATAAGATAAGTAATAAAATTTAGCTACGCTTACTAACAATGTGAACAGAAATAAAAAGTGATAAGATGGATATATAAATTTTATATAACCACGTAAAAACACACGAAAGCGCGTAATAAAATCATGAATTAAATTGTTGCAAAAAACAAGAAAATAAATGTGCTGAGTCTAAAACGTCAATTAATTGCAATAATACTAATTGTAGCTATGCATTGATATGTCATAATTGTGATGACAAAATAAAATTGAAAAAAAAATAAAAAATAACGTTTGTAATGTATAAAATAAGTATATATATTACACAAATATTTAATTAATTAACCATAACTCACACAAATGTCAGAAGTACCATTAGAAATAAAAAATACAGTTGATAAATTAAATAAACAATTAAATGAACATTATGAAAAAATATTGCACGAACACAAACAAAATATATCAACAAAATTAAATGAGAATAATTATATTAGTGAATATGGAAAAATTACACACATTGAAATGGAACTTAACAAAACAATTTTATTCAACACATTGACGAAGGAAAAAGAAAAGAAAAAAACAGAAAAAGAAAAAGAATACATACAAGGTAAAATTTCTAAGTTGAAATGCAAACCCATGAAATGGTGTCCAAAAAATCAGTTAAAACTACTGCCTTCCGAAGACACCACTATTACTCTTCCAAACATTCAAAATAAATATTTTATTCACATATGTTGCGAAAGGAAATATTTCAAACGCAGAGATAAAAATGATATGTACGTGGATGATCAAGACGATACATATTATGTTATTGATAATTATGGTATTTCACACGAGATTACGCAAAAAAATAATTCTTACCATAATCCTGGTGGTGGTCATTTTTTTAGAGCAAGAAATGTTGGAACATATGACGGTCTTAAAATAAATAAAAAAATCAATAGCGCGCAACCTTTGCCAAATATTTTAGTTGATGTAATAAAATCATTATCATATATTGAATACCAAGGACATGATAATCGTTTTGTTCCCGAACATATTTTATCACTTAGTCATTTTTTAGATAACGTGTGTACATTATCACAACATTATTATGAAAATTTTACAAAATATAGTTCATTGTATGATTCAGGGAAATTAATCGAATATAATGATGCGATAATACAACAAAAAAACCAAAAAGAAATAAATCAACAATTAAACGATACCATAAAAGAAAAAGATGAACATATTAAAATGTTAAAAGATGAAATAAGTAAAACGAGACAAATAATGATTAACGATGTAGAAAAAAAACAATTAAAAACCCAATTATATGATATGCAAACAGAACTCGATGACGTAAAAATACAATCACATGAACAAAAAAAATTACATAATAATACAATTAATATTAATTGTTCATTGAATGACATAATTGAAAAATATTGCAAAAATGTTGATGATTTAATGTTAAAAAATAAAGAACTTGAAAATGTTAATAAAATTTACAGAAATTTATTAACATTGAAACCATAAAAAATGCGTGCGCATGTAATTGTATTAAAAAAATAAATTTACGGATAGAAATAAAAAATTTAAAAACTCTTTGAAAAAACGTAAAAACGGTTTTATTAAAACTAAATTTAATAAAAGCGCGAAAATTAAAAATATTTTTAATTTTTACGGTATGTTTTTCAAAAATCAAATCTCATTAAAACATAACATTGTATCAGTTAAATGATATAATTATGATATATTATTATGGTTTATGAGCGGAAATTGAAAAAATTCAAAAAAAAAGAATAAAAATAAATCATGTCAAAACAACTATAAACATTGAAGGAATCATTAAATAGCATCATATAATTTCAATGAATGGACATAATTAGACCCGTCCTAAACTGCACGTATAATGAAGTTTAATGATAAAAGTCGTAACGTTCAATAAATAACAATATTAACGACACAAATTAATTTATAAAATAACAAAAATCACGTAAAAATCAAGAAAATCATAGTTCGTTAACGGTAAAATAAATACTCTAGATAATCTTCAATTAAAATTATTCCACTCTCTCTCTCTGAAAAAAAATAATAAAATTAACATTAAATATAATAAAAGTAACACTAAGTAATACAAATTAATATGATAACAAATATAAATGTGTAAAAATATGTAAATTTCATGTAAAATATTGGATTTTACATATAAAAAGAGATGAGGTAAAAATTATACACATGTAATTTACACACGAAAAAACATGAAAAATATTTTATATAATATATTATAAATAAATGTTTAATTGTGATACATGTTATAAAAAATTTAAATTAAAAGGCGATTATTTGCGTCACATAAATCGTAAATTTAAATGCACATTGATAAAACAAACACAATCAAAAACACCAGAAGAATTAAATGCTATTATTGAACAACAAAAAACAATCATAGAACATCAAAAATTAAATATTGAACACGAGAAAGAAAAAAATTTACAACTTGAAAAACATATTGAACAAATGGTGATAATATCATCAAACACCGCAATAAAAGATAAATATTGCAAACCATCGAATAAAAAAACCACAAATAACACAACAAACAATAATTCAAATACGATAAATAATACAACAAATAACGTTATAAATAATAATACCATACATATAACAACGCATGGTAGAGAAAATACGGATCATATAACAATTAAAGAATACAACAACTTATTTAAGAGATATAAAAAGAGCGTTCAAATGTTCGTTAAATTGAAGCATCTCGATAAAAATAACAAACAAAACAGCAATGTGTATATATCAAATCTGCACGATAAATTTATTCACGTACACAAAAACAAAGAATGGTTGATAGAGAATGAACAAGACGTACTTGACGAAATATGTGAAACCAATTCAATGTTTCTGATAGATAAATTCCGCGATATGGCAGAAAAAGATGAACTAAGTGAGACATCAAAAAGATTTGATAGTTTCATAGAAATAATGGATGACGGTGAAAGTGATGACTATGATTATGGTGAACGAATTGAAACTCCAGAAAAAACCAATTTTAAGAACGAAATAAAAAATGACATGAAGAGGGATTTATATAATGGGAGGCATATGGTAGCACCCAAATAATAAAATTTAAAAAGTAATCTAATCAAATATTCATTTGAATATAACTGTTAAAGCTACCGAAACAAAAAAAAAAGGAAATAACGGACGAGTTTATTACACAAATAAATTATCAACAAACATCAAAGAAATTGTATTAAAAAATTGAATTTAACACATAATTATTAATTTATTAAGTTAATTATCATTATATTAAACAAATAATGGCAACATTTAAAGAAACAAATATTCATGCGTTCATTGAACACATCATTGAATATGATTTTGTGGATGAAATAATTGATGAGTGTAAAAATCAATCAATCAAAGGTTTTGTTTTTGAAAGATTATTTGATGTATTCATTAATTTTGGTTTTTGTGATGTCTTTAATAAGAACAATTATGAACATTTAAGCGGAAACGTAAATAATGGAAAATTAAAGGCAACACAATTAGAATCATATCTAAATGAAAATGTGATAAGTGGCAATTCAAGTGGATGTTCGGACATAACATTAAAAAATAAAACTAACAATGAATATGTATTTATAAGCTCTAAATATCCAAAAACAACAGAATTAATTGAAAAAACAAAATCAATTGATTACTATGATGTGCAAAATATAATCGCAATGGTAGATGAAAATAAACACGTCTATAAAAAATACGACGTGTATTTGTTGGTTCCAGATAAAAAAATATTATTGAAAAAAGTTAAACAATCCAATAAATCGAGTAGATATATTGCAAAGTATATGACTGAGGAAAATATACTTGATAAAAATGATTTGCAAAAATATTTTTTAAAGTTTAAAAATGACATATCGCAAAATATGGATTCGAAATTATGGCACCAATTATATTTTACATCAAAAGAAAAATTACAATTAAGATTTCACCAAGAATTAATAACACAAAAAACATGTGAATTAATTGAAGAAGGAAACAAATTGTTTTTATGGGGATGCAAATGCCGAAGCGGGAAGACATTTATGACCGGAAGCTTAATCAATAAACAGAAGCAAATAAAAAATAAATTAAATGTGTTAATTATAACGCCTGCTCCAACAGAAACAACACCGCAATTTACTGATGATTTATTTCATAAATTCAAAGATTTTGATGATTTTAAAATTCACAACATCAAAGGTTCCAAATCAATAAATACAATTAAATTAGAAGATAATAACATCTTTGTAATGTCGAAACAATTATTGCAAAAATATACAAATGATGAAACGATAAAAATAATAAAAAACGCAAAATTGGACATAATATGTTTTGATGAAAATCATTTTACTGGCACAACTGATTTATCAAAACAAATATTAGATTCATATTCATCAAAAAACACAATAAAAGTATTTTTAACTGCCACGTATAATAAACCATTACATGAATGGAACATAGAACCAGAATGTCAAATGTATTGGGACATTGAAGATGAACAAATATGCAAAAGTATTTTAAAAGATAACGAAAATTTGGACAAACTAAAAGATAAACATGGATATGAATATATATCAAATACAATAAATAAATATGTAAAAAATGGAGAATCAATAAATGAAATATTTAAAAGTTATGAAAATATGCCAAATTTACATTTAATAACAAATATGTTTGATAGTCAAAGATATGAAACAATAAAAGAACAATTAAAATTAAGTGAAAATAAAATGGGTTTTTGTTTTGACACATTGTTTGGATTAAATAAAAATAAAACAAAATTTAGTTTCGAAAATGAAGTGCAAACAATTTTGAGATACATTTCTGGTTCACATAAAGAACAAGACGGATATAAAATGATATTTAATAGAATAGATAAAATATGTTCAGAATTAGAAACTCGTAAACCGTTTACACAAATATGGTTTTTGCCTTCAAATAACATAAATGAAATATCCAAATGTCTGGAAGAATTAATGGAAAATGATTTAATTTTGAAAAAATATGATGTTTTGTGTGTTAACCGTAAAAATAATAATCTAGCAAAAGATGTAAAAGATGAAATAACAAAAAAAGAGACAGAAGCAAAATCAAAAGGAAAATTAGGTTTGATAATATTGGCAGGAAATATGTTGTCATTGGGAATTACATTAAATTCATGCGATTTAGTAATTTTAATGAACAACACTTTATCTTCTGATAAAGTGTTACAGCAAATGTACAGATGTATGACAGAAGGACCAAATAAAAAAATAGGTTTTGTGGTTGATTTGAATATAAGTCGTGTGTTAAACACATGTATTAATTATTCGGTTCATAAAAAAGAAAAATGTGTTGATGATAAAATAAAATATCTAATAGAAAATCATTTGATAAACATAGATGTTGATATGATGATGAATAAAAAAATAAATTCAGACAAAATAATAAAAAAATTAATGGAAATATGGAAAAATGATCCAATAAACAGTTTTCAGACATTATTAAAAAATTTAGACAATGATTTTATAGAATTTGATAATCCAACACAAAAATTATTAAACAACATGTTTACAAAATCATGTAAAAACAAAATAAAAATGGATGTAATATTAAAAGATGAAAATGATGAAATTCAAGAATTACCATCTGGAAAAACAAAAGAAAAAATAGATGAAGATTCAAACGATGAACAAAATAATGATTCTGGTGATGAAATTGAAAAAGAAGAAAATAACATATCATTTACAAAAGACGTATTGCCACATATAATACCATTAATTTGCATATTGACATCTAAAAATCAAAATATGGATTTTATTCAGATGTTAAATGACATAAATGAAAATCCGGAATTATTAGAAACATTCAACGATCAATGTTTGATATGGTGGAACAAAAAAGATTTAATTGAATTAATAAAAAATATAGTGAGTAAATATTTCAATAAAAATTCAAACCCATATAATATATCAGTTCAATTTAAGATGTCAATAAAATCATTAATAGATAAACCAAAAGAATTGCTCGAATTAATAAACGAATGTTTAAAACCAAAGAATATCGAAAAAAAACAATATGGAGAAGTGTTTACACCGATGCCACTAGTGAATGAAATGTTAGACAAATTACCAGAAGATGTGTGGACTAATAAAAACTTAAAATGGTTAGATCTATGTTGTGGTATGGGTAATTTTCCGATAGCAGTATATTTGCGTTTAATGGACGGTTTAAGTGAAGTCATTAAAGATACCAAAAAACGCAAAAAACATATATTGGAAAATATGTTGTACATGTGCGAGTTAAATAAAAAAAATGTATTAATATGTAAACAAATATTTGATATCAATGATGAGTACAAATTAAATATTCATGAAGGAGATAGCTTAAAATTAAATTGCATGACACAATTTAATGTTAATGATTTTGATGTTATTATTGGAAATCCACCATACAACGCATCCGGAACAAAATCATCTGGAAATACAATATGGCAATTTTTTGTGACAAAATCATTAGAGATATTAAAACAAAAAGGTCATTTATGTTTTGTGCATCCAAATGGTTGGAGAAAACCGAACACAGAAAGAGGAAAATTTTATAGATTATTTAAAAAAATGACGTCAGAGAACACAATGAAATATTTAGAAATTCATGACACAAAGGATGGACAAAAACAATTTAATTGTGGGACTCGTTATGATTGGTACATAATACAAAAAGAAAAAAATAAACAACACAAAACAATAATAATAGATCAAAATAAAATCAAATATGAATTAAATTTAATGAACTATAATTGGTTGGCTAACTGTGAATTAAAATTGATAGACATGTTGATTGCTAATGAAAATGAACCAAAATGTGAAATATTGCAATCAATGAGCGCATATGAACCAAGGAAAAAATGGATATCCAAAACAAAAACTGAAGAATTTAAATATCCAGTTGTTCATTCGACACCAAAAGATGGTCCTCGTTTTGTGTGGTCTAATAAAATTGACAACGGATTTTTTGGTGTTGCGAAAGTTATATTTGGTGACGGTGGAATAAATATTCCAATAATTGACATGGAAGGAGAATATGGCATGACACAGCATGCAATGGCAATAACAATAAATGATAAAAAAGAAGGTGAAATGTTATCTAAATGTTTATGTTCAACATTATTTAATAAAATAATAAAAGCATGCTTATGGTCATCATTTGCAATAGAATGGGGAATGTTCAAAGATTTAAAAAAAAATTTTTATGAAATATTAAATGAACAAAATAATGATGAACTGAATAATGAAAAAATAACAGTAAAATCAAAAAAGAAAACTATCAAAAAAAAACAAGACGATGATTCAGATGATGAACAAATAACAGTAAAACCAAAAAATAAAACTGTTAAAAAGAAACAAGACGATGATTCAGATGATGAACAAATAACAGTAAAACCAAAAAATAAAACTATTAAAAAGAAACAAAATAATGACCCAGATGATGAAGAGATAACAGTAAAACCAAAAAAGAAAACCATTAAAAAGAAACAAAATGATGACTCAGATGATGAAGAGATAACAGTAAAACCAAAAAAGAAAACCATTAAAAAGAAACAAAATGATGACTCAGATGATGAAGAGATAACAGTAAAACCGAAAAAGAAAACCATTAAAAAGAAACAAAATGATAATTGTTGAATAAACACAATATTTAATTTATTAAAAAATAATTAACACCAAATAAAACTTTTTTTTGGTTTAGTTAAAAAAATAGCATTGCAAAAATTTGAATTAGAATCTCAAAATATTATTTTATGTCAAAAAAATGACATCGTAAAAGAAATACAAAAATATAAATCAACTCATTTAAGACAAAAAAAGAAAAAAATACCGAAAACATTAAAAACAATGGTATGGAATAATAATTTTGGCAGCAAATGCGGTGAAAGCGAATGTTATATAGGGTGTGGCAAAATGATACAGCAAATGAATTTTGAATGCGGGCATGTCATAGCCGAAATTCACGGGGGTGATATAAATATTGATAATTTAAAACCTATTTGTGGGCAATGTAATAGAAGTATGAGCACCATTAATTTAGAAGAATTTAAGAAAACATATTTTGGCAGCCGCAATAAAAATTCAATAGATGATAAAATAATTGTGACACAAAAGAAAAAAACAATAGGCAAAACATATAATAAAAATACAGTGGATAATATATTTTAAATAACTTGCATAAAATACACAAATAATAATATCAATGATTTAATTAAAAAAAAAAATTTACAGATAAAAATAAAAAATTTAAAAAACTCTTTGAAAAAACGTAAAAACGGTTTTATTAAAACTAAATTTAATAAAAGCGCGAAAATTAAAAGAATTTTAATTTTTACGGTCTGTTTTTCAAAAATCAAATCTTACCAAAACATAACATTGTATCAGTTAAATGATATAATTATGGCATATTATTATGGTTTATGAGCGGAAATTGAAAAATTCAAAAAAAAAGAATAAAAATATATCATTAGAAAAACAATTAAATTCTCAAAATAAAAGAATATCAGTTTTAGAAAAAGACATAGAAGAATTAAAAAGTAGAGATATACCTATAACAATCAGAGAAGGATTTTCTGCATTAGAACAATATATATTTATAAGCGTGCTTGGTCCTGCTTTTTCAAAAGCAAAAGTGAGAAAAATTCAAAGCGCACACAATTTATTTAAAGATGCGTCGTATGATAAAGAATGCAAACAATTTTTAAAAAATAATGGACTAACAGAAGATCACATTTATTTAATTCCGGACCTTAAAAAAAGTGGAAATATATCAGCACATAATAGACCTGCCATTTTACGTTCTGAATTTGAAGAAAATGCGTTATTAACATTTGACGATGATGAAGAAGATGAAAAGAGAATGACATTAGAATTAATAGAATATTTAGCATCGGCAAGCAAAAATGATCCGGAATCTAATTTATTTACAATAAATAAACCTTGATGGTGAAACAATATATGTCAATATCATGACTAAAAAAGAATTAAAAATTAGCCGAACGGATGTGTGAAAGTTCAATGATAAAATAAATAATGGCAACAATATTTATTGTTTAGCTTATTATTTATTTTATGGTTCATTGTAATGTATGTTAGGTGAGTATCATTTTATTAAATAATAGAATGATAACAGTTGATGAATATGTAAATGTAATACACGTGGCAATATTATTATAAATATTGAATTCAAAATAAATAATTGTTCAAATATGTTACATTTAACAATAAACGTAATAAATCAAGTTGGTTTTCATTATATAATTTAATAGATTGATGTCAGTTTATGATTATGTAAAAGTAATGCATGTGACAATCATTCTTACAAATGAAATATTAAAATTAAATTATCAAATCAATATTACATTGACATGTAACCATAAAGCAACGATAGAAGAAACACAATACGAAACGATGGCTGAAATGACAATTGCACACGTTATCAGCGACGAATATGAACAACAATGCTCATATTTAAACAATGGATTCGATGGAACGTTCATATTAATAACATCATTAAATTAAATCGGCATATCCATCAATATATGTATATTTATCCATGCTCGTGCCAACAAGCATATTCGTAAAATCGCATCCAGATGTCGGACGCCAATTAGATATATTTTGACTGAAATTTGTTGCGCCATTAAACATATTTGTCATATTATCTACTTTTGACACATCCCAACCTGTTATGTCTTCATTAAAAGTTGCCATGTTACTAAATATACCAGACATGTTTGTTACATTTGATACATCCCATTTTGATATATTAATTTTATTTGTATTACTGAACTGCCCAATATTTGGAATCGGACTTGGAATATTGCCTGTTTCGTCAAAATAATAAGTGATTGCATTATGAATATTTTCATCATTAGCTGTAAATATGTTCCAAAATTCTCTAGTTGGATTTCCATTATCGTATCCGCTATATCCACCATATGTAGTTTTCATGTCCGTAGCATTAAAAAACATATAAAATAGGTTTACACTGATTTTGAGTGTCCATATGCGAATATTTTGATTGAAATTTCTGCAACTAACAAACATAGTTTCCATAGTTGTTACAGAAGAAACGTCCCATGCGCCAATATTTTGATTAAAATTTGCGCATCCATAAAACATATATTCCATATTCTCAACAGAAGAAACATCCCACGCACTAATATCTTCGTCAAATAATGTTCTATCATAGAATGCGCTGTTCATGTCAGTTATGTCGGACACATTCCAATTACTGATATAGTGAGCTGTTCCTGTATTATGTGAACCAATTTGTTGATCTGTATAATCAGCCCCTTCTGAACCATTTGTTAATTGAACACCATCAAAATAATGCGCCAACCCACTAAAAAAATCAGCATTCGTTTTTGGATAAAATGTAGTCATCGTTATTATAATATGTATATAAATATATAAATGGTGTAAGTGTTATATATCAATTATTTGGTGTAATATTATGCAAATAATGAAGTCAACTAATAAATAACATTAATTAACGAATATATATTATGCAAATAATGAAGTCAACTACATTAATTAATGAATATATATTATGCAAATAATGAAGTCAACTAATAAATAACTCACATTTAATTAATTCACAAACAAAAATAAAAATTTGAAAAAACGCAAAAATTAAAAATATTTTTAATTTTTACAGTCTGTTTTTCAAAAATCAAATCTTATCAAAACATCTTATTGTGGTTTATGAGTGGAAATTGTAAAAAATAAAAAAAAAGAATCAATAAATAGCATCATATAATTTCAATGAATGAACATAATTAGACCCGTCCCAAACTGCACGTATAATGAAGTTTAATGATAAAAGTCGTAACGTTCAATAAATAACAATATTAATGACACAAATTAATTTATAAAATAACAAAAATCATGTAAAAATCAAAAAAATCACAGTTCATAATTGAAAAAATAAATACTCCAGATAATCTTCAACTAAAATTATTCCACTCTCTCTCTAATAAAAACATATAATAATAATAATAAAAAGTAATAAGGTATGTAATATAAAATTAAAAATAATTATAACGTAAAATAAGCTAAAATATATGATTTAAAAAGTAATAAGGTACAATATAAAATATACGTATTTTTTTCATACACAACATACCGCAAAAAAATATTTAAAAGTAATAAGGCTGTGTAATAAAATATATGATTACCACACAAAAAACATAAAAATGCGCATTTTTTAATGACATATAAAAATATATCATATATTAATAACAATGAGTGACACAAAATATAATTGTTCCACATGTTGCAAACAATTTAGATCGAATTATGAATTAAATCGTCATATAAATAAAAAAAATAAATGTATTTTTGATGAAAATCAAATTAGTGATATAAATAATGTTAAATATCTTATGAATATGATTAAATTGAAAGACAACAAAATGATAGAACAAAATGATATCATCAAACAGCAAAAAAATATTATCGACCATCAAAAAGACAAAACTTTGCAGCTCGAAAAACAAATAGAGCAAATGATAAAAATTTCATCAGACACTGCAAAAAGAAAAATTAATAAGACAACTAATAAAAAAACAATAAACAACACGACAAATGACAACTCTAATACGATCAATAACACTACACACAATACCATACATATAACAACACACGGTAGAGAAAATACGGATCATATAACGTTAGAGCAATATAATGACGTATTTAAAAAAAATAAAAAAAGCATACCAATGTTTGTAAAGATGGTGCATTTTGACGAAAACAATAAACAAAATCAGAATGTGTATATATCTAATCTTCATGATGGTTTTGCTCACAAATATGAAGACAATAAATGGATGATTGATGATGAACATGAAATAATTGAAGCATTATATGAAAGCAATGCAATGTTTCTTAAAGATAAATACGATGATATGAAAAGTAAGGAAGAGCTAACTAAAACGTCATTGCGATTTGATGATTTTATATATGTAAGAGGTGATGAAGATGATGTGAATCCAGAAAAAACAGAAATGGAAAATGACATCAAAAAGAACATAAAAAAGGTGTTATATAATGGCAGACATATAATTATAGCCAAAAAAAAGTAATCTATTCAAATATTCATTTGAATGGAACTGTTGTGAACCGATAATAAAATAAATAATTTGCTGCGATAACAATGATTATCTAGTTGATTGTTTATTTTATGGTATATACGTATTGTATGTATACAATGCATTCTTTAAGTGATTTTTTAATACGGTGCATAATATAACTCATTGATTTTTCACCAATAAATATATATATTTAAAGGATATCATATAAATATTGTTAGTAAAAGAAAATCAAATTATAAATTCAACAATGGAACTATTCAACATCATAAAAATAAAGAAAATTAATTACATTAACAGTGACGAGTTATTTATTAATGCGCCAATATATTGCAAAGGTTCGCGCAACTCAAGAGCATTGATTAAACGTAAAAAAAATATCGAATGATGATTATACATTTGCAAAATTAAGCAAAAAAACAGAAAATAAATGGTTATCATCTGATGGAGAATCAAAAAATCTGGATAAAGTTTTTTTTACCGAATCATTTGTACAATCAATTAAAGAAATTCAAAAAAAAAATAAATCCAGAAATTAAAGATTTAAGTGACGATAATAACATTCAAAATGCACCAAATATTATTAAGCTATCATATGAGGAGCTATTTAAAAATAAAAAAGGTGAAATTATAAATATAGATGTAAGAGGTGACAAATATGAAGATAATAGTATCTATTTTAAAGTAAAAAATATTTCCAAAGAATTTGGCATACCCAATCTGCAAAAATCCATCATAAGTTCTGAGTGTAATTATGATAATACAATTCATTACAAGTATTTTATGTGTTTTGAGACGCGAAATAAAAAAACATTTATTTTCGAAACATTATTTTTAACATTATGTGGTTTTAGAAAAATGATAGAGGTAACGCGAAATGTGTTTACAAATAACACGAAATATATTTTACACAAATGGCTTGATCAATTTGATGACGCAAAAATAAAGACATTTACATTTGATAAATCGTTGAATGAAAAATCAAAAATTGGTTACGTGTATTGCACAACATCACCAACTATAAATCATATTAAAATTGGATTTTGGAGAGGAAGCATTGAGTCATTACAAAGCAGATATGTAACTTATTATGGAAGTGATTTAGAATTATTTCACGTAATGACAAAAGATGCGCCAAAATTAGAATATCTTTGTCATGCACATTTCAACGAACAAAGAATAACAAACGAATTATTTTTAAAAGATAATTTGGATGAATATAAATTGTATTTAGAAAATAACAAAGAAGAATGTGAACATAATGAAGAATATTACGCGGTAAAAATGAATGATATATCTATTGAATATAATGATTATTCTGTTCAATATGATGTGACGACTGTTTATTTGTTTGAGTTAGGTTTGGTAAAAGATTTGCGTAAAACAATGAATATTAACAATTCATATGCAAATAATTCATGTGTATGCGTATACGGTATAACAACAGACATAGAAGAAAAAATAAATGAAATAATTAAATCACATGAACAAATAAACAAACCAAAATTAAAATTTGTATCACATATTGACGCACAAAATACATTAGAAGGAAAACAAATAATTGAAGATTATGTTGACGTCTTGAATTTATGTTTTAACGATGACATTATAATATTACCACAAAAACTAATATATCAAACAAAAGAAAAATATGATTATATTAGTGATAAATGTAGAGGTCGCATGTCACAAATAATCACAAAATTAAAAGATAAGGAGAACGAAATCATGATGCTGCAAAAAGATGTCACAATGGAACAAAAGAATGTTGAGGCTGAAAAACAAAATACAATGTTAGCAGAAAAAGAAATTCAAATATTGCAAATGCAATTAGAAATGCAAATGATAAAAAATAAATAAATTAATATGGAAACAAAAATAACATGTCATAAAAAATGACATAACACATAAATATCCGAAAATAAAAATAACACGAAGATGGATTTATATAATGAGGCGGCATATGGTAGCACCCAAATAACAAAATTTTAAAAGGTAATCTATTCAAATATTCATTTGAATGGAACCGTTAAGAACCGATAATCAACGCGTTTATTCTACGAATAAATGCAAGACCGCACTGAAAGTGCATGTAAAATAAACAATTTGTCGCGATAACATTAATTGTTAACTAATTGATTATTTATTTTACACACACTTCGGTGTTAGTCTTGCTTAGTCATATGGACTAAGCGATGATGATTTATCTTATAATATAATGTATGGCAGTCTTTAAGTTATTTTTAGTTAATCGTAAATATTATTTTATGGTTTAATTTTACAAGTAAATATATTTTTTACAATAAAAATTACACTTAAAGGATAGCCACTGAATATTATTAATAAAAGAAAATCAAATAATAAATTCAACAATGGAACTATTCAACATCGTGACAATTAAGAAAGAACAATATATTCAAGCAGATGAATTATTTGAACATGCGCCAATATATTGTAAGAAATCACGTTCAACGAGAGTTTTAATGAAGAATAAAGAAGTGCCAAATGAAAAATGGATATTTGGAAAACCAAGTCAAAAGAATGAAGACAAATGGATATCTTCTGATGGTGCATCTGCGAAGTGTGACAAGGTTTTCATAAAATATGATTATGTGATGAACATAAAAGAGATTCAAAAGAAAATGAATCCAGTTGTGGAAGAAACAAATGACGATGAAATCACGGAAGCACCTGACGTTATCGAATTAGAGGAACATGAAAAATTCAAAAGTATTGACAATAATATTGTAGAGATTGAGACACGTGGTGAACGTAATGCAGGAGGTGCATTTTTTAAAGTGTCTGACGTGAGTGATGCTTTTGATATGTCAAAATTACAAGATGTGTTGGTAATGAAAAATACATCATATAAACCACTTGAAGACTACAAATATTTTTTGTGTAAAAATCCTAAAAATGTTGGGAAAAAAACAAGCAAAAATAAATTTGTTAAAAAATTATTTTTAACATATGGAGGCATGTTGCATGTATTATTTGCATCACATAATGACAAAACAGAACCATTTAGAAAATGGGCTTCCAATGTATTATTTACAGTACAAATGGGAACAGTTGAACAAAAACAAATATTGTCATCAGATATTTTGGGTGTTCCATTCAACACGTTAAAAGAAGTGTTTAATAAAAATACAAACAAATTTTCAGCAGTTTATTTATTTACATTTGGAACCGTAAAAGATTTGCGTAAATCGATGAATATTGATGACAAATATAATGATAACGATATTATTTGTAAATTTGGTTTGTCAGAAGATTTAGGTCAAAGAGCAAAAGATCACCAAAGAACTTACGGAAAAATCAAAAACGTTGACATAAAATTAAAATATTATTCGTATGTCGATCCAGATTATACAAGCAATGCTGAAGCAGATGTGAGACAATTCGTTAGCGGGCTTGATTGGAACCTTAAATATGAAAAATTTACTGAGCTAATTGTGTTGCCTAAAAAAAATATGACACAAATTAAAGTGCAATACGAATTGATAGGAAAAAAATATGCTGTGCATTGTGATGAACTAAAAACACAATTAATAAAAAAAGACAACGATATATTAATGATGAAAAAAGATCATGAAATTGACATGCTAAAAAAAGATAATCACATTGATATCCTTAAAAAAGATTACGCGCTTATACAAAAAGACAATGAATTGCTACAATTAAAATTACAAATATCTGAACATAAAAATTGATTTATTTATTGCATAATTAATATGCATATTTATACAACAATAAAAGAAACGCAATACAATGGCTGAAATAACGGACAAAGATGAATATGAACAACAATGCTCATATTCAAATAATGGATTCGATGGAACGTTCACATTTGACGATAATGTGATTGACATTAAGTTTTCTAAAAATAGCATAAAAATATATGAAAAAAATGCAGCACAAAAAGATTTTACAGGAAATGTAAATTCTGTTGAATTACGCGTTATATATGATATGATTTATGAATGTGTGACATCAAATGATGACAATAAAAAAATGACAATAACATAACATAATAATCGCATTGAGATTACGTTTAATGTGTTTTATGGAAAACATTTTAGTTATAATTTTCAAATAGTAGCGATGCAAAAAACGGCAAACGAAAATGATTTGCTAAGTATGATGTCATCAATGCAATGTGATATTATGGAACTTAAAAAGAAAAATGATGATCTGGTAGAAATAATTGACACATTGAAAAATAATAATGATAAACTTGATAAAAAAATTCAAAAAAACGACTGCACTATAATACATTTCAATGAAAATAAAAATCATAACTGGGCATTAATCGCCCAATTAAACGCGACGGAACTTAAGTTGAATACACATACATCGCATTTACCAAAATTACAACAAATAAAATATTTCGCAAATCTTGATAAATTAATTATGACAGTGCACACATCAGAAAATACACAATGTTGTGAAAATTGTTGCACGGGTAGCAATAATGCGTCGCTGTGTGAAGAATGGAAAAATGAAAATATAACAAAATTGCGCGTAAATAATGTGTTTGAATCATCAACAAACATGTCAGAGCGTAAGACAAAATGCGTAAAAATGTTTAGCTTAAATAATTTTCCGAACATTGAAATATTAATAATGAGTGGGAATTCGACGGGTCTTAATTATGATTATGACGGCATCATAAATGAATTAAAACAATGTGACCATAAAATTAAAAAAATATTTGTGAGAAGTAATACGGATAATACAATTGTAGAAAACTCACTTATTAAATATTGTCAAAAAAATAATATTGATTTTTCATTAAAATATTACAATGAATTTTAATAAAAAATAACATAATGTCGCACAATATGGAATCGATAACTTATTTTATTATGCATGACATAAATAATTATTTATGGCGTGCAAATTATAAAAATATTATGATTACGTCAGAAAAATTGAAATGTAAAATGCTGCATAATATCATTATTATCGAATGACGAACACAATATTTCATTATCGTTATGTCAATTCCAAATGACATAAAAAATATTGGTGACGATTTTAAAAAATACATTGATGATGCATATGATAAAAAAATGCAAGAACACGTGACAAATATATCGCGCAAATTAAATAATGAAGCATACACTGAAAATTATGGAAAAATCACACAAATAACAAATTTATTAAATAAAACTATTATTCACAATGAATTAATTACAAAAAAAGAAAATTTAAAGCATATAAAAATGTCAGATGTGGAGTTACGCAGAAGTTTAAAACAAATAAATAATGATATTCAAAAATTAAATGTGTCAAAAGAGTCAAATATAGATATTCCCAAATTGAGCAACTGCTATTTTATACACGTGATTTGTTCGCCCAACGAAAATAAAGATATGTCATATTTTATTGTTGACAATTATGGATTTGCATACATGATTCAACAACAACCACATATTGATAACGGTTGGCAACCTGGTGCGCATATGACACATTCATGTAAATGTCATGAACGCAATAGATACTCACAATCACATAAATTCATGACATTTAATTTTAGTCATGTAGAACGCATAAATAAATATGATATCGAACAACATTATCCGTTGTCAAATATATTAATTGATATAATAAAAACAACACCGTGTAACATATATAAAAATGATTATAATTCAAATGGTTGTTTTTATTTTTTAAGCATGTTGCGATTATTATCGAAACATCATCATGAAATTTTCGTCAGTCACAAAATATCAAACGATTCAACAAAAATAATAAAAAATAACGAATCAAAAGAACATATAATCAAACAAAAAGAATTTGATGAAATTATCGATAAAAAAAATCAAGAAATAACAATTTTAAAAAATGAACTAAAACGAATAAAAATTATAAGCAACACACAAAAAGAACCAATTGAAATAATAAAATTAAAAAAAATTATTAATGAATTAAAAAAAAATAATACGAAAACAGAAGATTTATATTATTTCATTTACCATTATATGACGAGTCATGGCATAATATAAACAATTAAAAATATTGTTTTATGTATAATTTATCATCGAACATAAAAATTGAAATTGTGCGCATAAATCACAGCAAATAATATTCAATTATAAATAAATAAATTAAAAAATGCCACCAAAAAAACAAACAAAAGCGCCAACCGGTCATGCTTCTAATTATAAAACAGGAATTCGAGCGGAAAATAAAGTAGCAAATGATTATAAAAAAAAAGGTTTCAATGTTGTTCAATCCGCTGGAAGTCGTGGTGCTGCTGATCTAAAATGTACGAAAAATAATACAACTCATCATGTACAAGTCAAATCATCAACCGTCATAAATAATCCGCCCATATCAAATCAAGCAATAGGAAGACTTAAATCGTCAGCCACTCGAAATAATGCGACTGCAGTTATTGCCAAAGTTGGAAAATCAAACGATACTAAAATAACATATGCAAAAACAGGAAATGCCGTAAAATTATAATAATTATTTGTATTGCAATTTAATTTATTGAACTACGTTATGAATTTTTGATTTATTTTTTTAATTTGAGTATTTTATCAAATTATTCTAATGAAAAATTATGCGAAACGATAATGATATATCGTTTATCACTATTGACAAGTGAGAAATAAATTCACAAATGAAAATAAAAATTTAAAAACTCTTTAAAAAAACGCAAAATTTAGAAGAATTTAAAAAAATGTATTTTAGTGACAACGATAAAAATTTAATGGATGACAAAATAATTGTGACACAAGAAAAAAATGCAATTGACAATATTTTAAATGACACACTTAAATTATGCGCATAAATATTGTTAATTATTTAAACAACAAAATAAATTTACAAATGAAAATAAAAAATTTAAAAAACTCTTTGAAAAAACGTAAAAACGGTCTGTTTTTCAAAAAATCAAATCTTACCAAAACATATTATTATGTCGATTAAATGATATAATTGTCATGTATTGTTATGGTTTATGAGTGGAAATTGTAAAAATTCAAAAAAAGAATAAAAATAAATCATGTCAAAACAACGATAAACATTGAAGGAATCAATAATTAGTATCATATAATTTCAATGAATGAACATAATTAGACCCGTCCCAAACTGCACATATGATGAAGTTATATGATAAAAGTCACAATGTATAACACATAACAATATAAATGACATAAATTAATTTATAAAATAACAAAAATCATGTAAAAATCAAAAAAATCATAGTTCGTTAATGGAAAAATAAATACCCTAGATAATCTTCAATTAAAATTATTCCACTCTCTCTCTGAAAAAATAATAAAAATAAAATATTGTAGATATAAAAAGTAATAAGGTATAATAATTAAATATTAAGAAAACCAAAATATACAAAAATATACAAAAATGAAATGAAAAGTGATAAGGAACGATAAAAAATATGCAAAAATATACAAAAATATACAAAAAAAAACAAAAACATATAAAATAATATAATGACAATATATATAATGACGTGTGAAAAAATTCACGTATGTATCACGTGCAATAAACTTTTTAAAACAAGTCACGAATTGGCACGGCATAAAAATAAAAAAAAGAAGTGCGAAGTTGATGAAAATAGTCTCAACAAAATCATAGAACCACATATTTTTATTGATATAATCAAACAAAAAAATTGCGCAATGGCAAAATTAGATGACATAATAAAACAACAAAACGATGAAATGGCACAAATGAAAATGGACAACCTGCAAAATGAAATAAAACTAAAAGATGAGATAATAATATTAAATAAACGTTGTTCGACAAAAAAAATTAACAATAATTCCAAAAAAGAAATTGTAAATAATGATAATACTAACAATGGCACAATAAATAACTCAAATATAACGAATAATGTGATAAATAATAATACTATACATATGACGACACACGGTAGAGAAAATACGGATCATATAACAATTAAAGAATACAACAATTTATTTAAGAGATATAAAAAGAGCGTTCAAATGTTCGTTAAATTGAAGCATCTCGATAAAAATAACAAACAAAACAGCAATGTGTATATATCAAATCTGCACGACAAATTTATTCACGTGCACAAAAACAAAGAATGGTTAATAGAAAATGAACAAGAAGTGCTTGACGAAATGTGCGAAGTGAATTCATTGTTTTTGATAGATAAATTTAACGATATGGCAGAAAAAGATGAACTGAACGAGGCATCAAAAAAATTTGACAGTTTTGTGAACATAATGGACGACGGTAAAAGTATTGACTATAATAATTATGGTGAACGGATTGAAACTGTCGAAAAAACCAATTTTAAGAACGAAATAAAAAATGACATAAAGAGGGATTTATACAATGGAAGGCATATGGTGGCACCCAAATAACAAAATTTTAAAAAGTAATCTATTCAAATATTCATTTGAATGGAACTATCGAAGAACCTATAATAAAATAAATAATTTGTTGCGATAACATTAATTATTATCTGGTTGATTGTTTATTTTATGGTATATTCGTATTGTATACTATGTCGTATTCTTTAAGTTATTTTTATATGTGACTGCTATTATACAAAATGATTATTCCACAAAATGATTACATTTGATGTACGTGTAAAAGTAATGCACGTGACAAAGTGATGAATAATATAGCTGACGATTTATTGACACGACAACTTTCAAAAAATATAAAATTAATTTATTCATAAAACCGCCAAAAAGACACAAAACGCTATTTTCCATTTTTTATATAATTAATTGGATAACATTATAAAAATAATGACGCGTTGATATTCATAATATGATTTGCAAATAAAATGACAAAAGGGTGTATTATTATCAATTCAATTATTCAATTGAATGAATTAATAAAATAATTCTATAATAAAAATGTGCGAGCTTAAACATTACACAATTAAATAAACGAAATCATAAAATAAGAAAATTATTTTATTTGTCCAAATATTAAATGAATTAATTTATTTTCCATAAATTTATTATCTC
>Ga0209092_10000070_pt1 | contig 83414 bp, 57 predicted proteins | sample FraStrMetagenome_FD_187446 | JGI IMG/M metagenome (GOLD analysis project Ga0209092, IMG submission 187446) | Marine eukaryotic phytoplankton communities from Arctic Ocean - Fram Strait ARC3M Metagenome (SPAdes) (version 2) | ecosystem: Environmental > Aquatic > Marine > Oceanic | place: Fram... | reverse complement strand
TCTGAGTCTTTCATATAAAAACCTGTTCGTCTCAGGAAAAATTCATTGGTTTACGTTGGCATTTGCCATTTCCATTCGTTATTTGTTTTAAGTTCTTCAGGAGAAAACCTGTTCGTCCCAGGAAAAAATAGAAGATTTGATAACATATTTTGTTTCTTTCATGTAAAAACCTGTTCGTCCCAGGAAAAATACTCGATCTTTGTTGAGGGTCGTTTGTTCTATTTGTTATGTGCTTTGTGAGCTTTAGGGAAAACCTGTTCGTCCCAGGAAAATTTGTAGCTCTGAAAAAAATTCTGATTCTCTTATATAAAACCTGTTTGTCTCAGGAAAATCCATCTTGGTTTATCTTGATTTCGCCCTTGCTATTCATTATTTCGTTTTGAGATCATTAGAAAAAACCTGTTCGTCCCAGGAAAAATTCGAAGTTTTGGCCAAATGTTCTGAATCTTCCATACAAAAGATTCATTTGTTTCAGAAAATTCATGTCAGTCTACGTTGGTGAAAATAAGTAGACTTAAGTAGTTTTCATAAAAAGAGATTTGAACATGCTTTGACTTTTTGCAATACCTTCTTGCAATTAGTATCACCAATAAATAACAGTGGATAGTATACCACAAGATACATAAGGCAGAGATCTAATTTTTAAAATCCGGCGCCATCAAGGTCATCATTGTTTACCACACAAACATATACAAGTCGTTAGACCTAGAACAAAGCAAAATAACGATATGACAGAAGCATCTTCAGAAAAGAACGGAAAAGATACTAAGGTCGAAGAAGGTGACATGAAAGTGGAGAAAGAAAATGATGAGAATGTTGATAACGATGACGATGAACAAGGAAAAGCCAAGCAAACAGAAATGAGTGAAACTATGAAGAATGATGATGAAGATGTAACAATGGAAAAATTAGAAAAGGTAGATTCATCGAAAACACTTCATTTAGAAAGCAACTCCGACAGCCCCAAAATGCAGATGCAACTAGCTTGGTCACTTGGATATCCTTCTACTTGGCACGTAGTCCGTGTGTATCCTCATTCAGCAACACCTGAGAAATTAGATTCATTCATGGATCGAATTTATGCTGGAGACCCGACAAAAAATGTTGACGCTTATTTCAATCATCATGCAGCAATGACAGCGGCGTTAAGATATGAAGAAGGAGTTTCGACTGGGTATGAAAATAAAGGAGGACAAATGCTCCCTAGAAGAGCCAAGTTCAAAGTGAAAGATAGTGTGGAGGTTTTATATGAGGATGATGGGCAATGGTATGAAGCAGAAATAGTCAAAGTCAGAATGTTCCTGGATGATATAAGGTAAGAATGTGGCTTCAATTGCATTATCGGGTTCCATGATTAATGTTATATTTGCTCAAGATAAAAATATCAATATCTTATGAAATTACAATAGATACACTATTTACTATAAAGACGAAGATGCAACACAGAATAACGTCAGTGAATCTCTTATTCGCATATTCACACCCAAAGCAACAAAGAAAAGTGAACAGAAAAAATCTAAAAAACGGTCATCTTCACAAGGGACCAAAAAATCTAAAAAAGCAAAATCTACTAAATTGGTAAAAGGTCAATCAAAAATCACATCTTTTGTGAAGGAAAAAAATCAAGCAGAAAATGATATCGAAGATGAGGAAAAAAATGCTCTCGCACTAGGGAAGGAGTCTGGATTTCCTAAGGGCTGGACAATACGAAAGAAATCTGGTGGTCGTTTTGATATCCGCTCTCCCGATAAAAAGCGTAAATTTAAAACAATCTCTGAAGGACTCGCTTTTTTGAGTACTTCCACTGAAGAGAACGGAGATGCTGCATCTGCTGAGGAGGAAAAGAACGCAGTAACAGATAGTGGTACTAGAACCAACGTAGGGGATAAGGGGGAGGATGGAGATCCACCATGGAGAAGAGTAGATCACAAATACCTTGGTCGTTTCGTCAAGTACCCCATGGAACAAAATGGTTCGATGTATCAAGTTGGAAAAGTAACTGGTTGGCTCTCTGAAAAGGATGTTGACGCTGATGGCAATCCTGGATTTATTTCAGAAAAGTATGATACACCGGCCAAACTGTTTCATGTATCTTTTAATGATGATGAGGATGGATTGTTATTTGTAGATTTAGAGGAGTTCGAATTAGAGGAGGTTCTTGTGGACTCTAATGAAAAGGAAGAAGTTCCTGATAAAGATGAAGATGATTTACCATTGAGCAAAGTCTTGAAAAAAGGAAAAAGTTAGTCGTAATACAAGAGGGGATATCATTTTGCAGGTAATTTTGATAAACAACATAACTAATAATGGATATTACATTTATACTTCAACGTGTTTTTAGGATTGCCATTATAATTATTTTTTTTCATTCGTAAGCTATTCTCAGCTGTATCCTGACCCCAGCAGTTATAATATCAAGTCAAGATAAAGTCTAACAATTCATTTAGAATTTTCGTCTAAAACAAATTATTTCTATAGATTTTATATTTTTGATCTACCTTTCTTGTCTTCATTCTCACAGCTGGATCAAGCTGGTTAAAAAAGAAGCACAGATCAAGTTCATATCATATAGTTAAATAGAATGTAATGATTTTTGCACTATATTTCATCCAATAAGACAACGTTATTGTATTGATTGTGAAATGATTTAGAGTAAAGAAAATGTAGCAAATTATTCTTGAAACCATTAGGATGGTAGTTAAGTATTGACTCTGTCAATACATACTTCAATTCAGCCCGTACATTGGAACTTATTTAATAGTTTCCTCATAAAGTCTAAGATTGAATAAATGTTCAGGGCGTGATTGAATGTTGATTCTGCTTTGTAAATTTTACTGTTAATATCGAAGCATGAAACCGTCGGCAGTCTGAAATGATTGGAAAAATTTTGATGAAGAGAGAAAATTAATCAGATCGAGCGATTTAAGAAGTATGTAGTCTATAGAATAAGTTCAGCTACGTTTTTTGAAAGAAATCACGATTATTCTTCTGGCATCACTTCTTTCAAAGCATCTTTCAATCCAAACATCCTATCAAGTTGTGGTCTTACATCACAACTCATTTTTCCAAGGTCCATAAGAACATCCAAAACTTTTAGTAAAGTTTGATCATGAGGATCATCATAAAAATTACTAACAAGGATTCCATTCGAAGGATTGGCCAAAAAAGAAAGTGGATTATTATCAATCAATACAATCCTTTCTTTACTTCTCTGAGATATTTCGAGTATTTCCTTCTGGCGTTGTTGTTGGTGTATTTTTCTATTTCCAAGAACAGTTTGGAGATCTTTTACATAAACACCGAGCTCTTCATCAAGAGCGCAGCTTTCACGATAAAATCTTCCTTGTAACATATCATTTTTCGGATCTAGTTTATCTAGAACTGGACATGCATATACTGGCATAGCAGCAGTAAAAATGTAAGTCTCGAAGGCGGAACAAACTTCACTTAAGAAAGTCGTAAGGTGCGGACGTTTATTAATGCGAACAAGTTCCCCATCTGGTAGATTAATTTTAAAAGAATCACAGCGATCAGCCTCTTTGTCCAGCTCATAGAAACCAGACGGTGAATATTGTCTTTCCGATTCATATTGACGATATTTATCATCTGTATCTGGTGAAGATGAATTCCAATCGGATTCTTGATCACGTTTCCCAAGAAATTGTGCATGAATAAGGCATTCATCCATGTCAAGAACCACAATAAGATCTGACTCAAACGTAGGTGCAACCCAAAGCGAAGCCGAAGCAGATGGATTTTCTAAGGAATCATTGATATCAATCTTCCCTTCTGCGTTCGTTAGAAGACGCTGTGTGTTATTTACTCCTTCTATACCTTTACCTTGTATCAAAGTTTTTCTTTGGGGCTCAATTTGTTTGCGCTTTTCTTCAACATTCAATGCTGAACCGACATCTGATAATTCAACATGTCTTAATTGCTCATCCAAATCATCAATATATTGATGAATAGCATTCAAACTTCTTTTCTGAATATTTTTAGTTCCAATACTGTTGGATTTAAATTCATTTGACTTGCTAGAATTGAAAGATGTTGAAGAAAGAGTACTTTGGATTCGATTTGAAGTTACTGATGACCATGTCTTTACACCAATCGTGCCGACTCTACCTTTAAGATCCCACTTCCACGACCTACAAATTGTAGATGATGATATAGAAATGTTCCGACAAATTGCACCATTCATCATATCTTTCGATCACTTATTTCAATAATAATTGCGTTCAGGTTTTAAAGATCTTCGACAATCAAAAACTTTTTATGCTTAATGGTAGTAGCGCGCTCTAGAGAGAAAGGGATGCCTGATTTCGGTTTTTGCGGAGCTCATTCGATTGGTGACGACAACTTGTCCCTTTGACATCACCTAAATTCTGATTTCATTAATTTCTTTGGTATTATATATCCGTTGAACTCGTACAGCATGTACAATTCGTTATCAACAAACAATTCAGAGTGTCGGAAATTAAAAAAACGAAAGCCATCGTAGGTGCGAGTATACTGCTGTCCAGCCTTCATTTCTCAAAATTTACTTTCTACGAAAATGTATGCTGTACGAATAAACGATGCAAATTCAAAATCAGCAGTCCGATGTCTTCCTAAAAGTTACATAGGAGGACTTTGTGGATGATGTAACGTGACGCATTTGATTAGGAAAGAGAAGGATGACAAGTTTTTTTTATTTACAAATCAATACAAATCTCTTTTTAAGTAATATTTGCCAAAAATATAGCGTGACACCTAAGTTCTCTAACAAATTTAAAAAGGTCATAAAGTGAAATGCTCTTTCAACGCTACGTATGTTGAATACCTTGATATATATTAGTACACAAACTTTACATAGAGGATTTCGGGTTGCGCCTCTGTAGAGACCTTTGTTGCAGATTCTTGGCCCAGCTTGGAAATCATTTCGACTAAGCTTTTTTTGCAAAAAAAAAAAAAAAATCTTATCTTTATATAGAAAGATTCCTTCAACATGAGCTCATGTTTTCATTTGTTTTCATGAATTTTCAAATCCATCCTTAGTTTACATACCATCTCTTACCTTCATATCAGAGTGATTCCCAGGGGAGTTTTTCAAATGCGGTATCTTAATACATTTTTGCAAACCTTGATCCTTTTAAAATACGCAAGATCACTTTCTTACACATCAATAAATCGACGCGAAGTATTTTCAAGAGCAACCAATTCGGCAATCTCTTTCCTAGCAGTTCCAACAATTACCCGTGCAGCCATAGAAGATGATTCAAAGTTATCTTTAAGCATAGACTATCATAAACGTGATCGCACTAAATCATACAAAAAAGCAGTTATTCGTGAGGATATTTGGTATACGACGGGAAAAACACCACCTCGTCGATTGGATCCAAATTATGTTGCCGATGATGGACCTGAATATAATGCTTGGGGGGCATGTGCTACTTCAAGTGCAGGAAACTCCTGCACATATGTCCCATTGAAACAACGCATACCAGGATATTCAAATTATGCCTTTAATATAGCTTCAGGAGCACGAGAATATACTCGACTTGGTACTTTAATTAATGAAATAATGAGAGATAAAAGCAACGAAGGGACGTGGGAAAAAGCTTTATCAATGTTAAAAAATTTAAATGGTTCATCAGTCCCACCACCAATTCTTGATGCTCAACTGAAGATGGTTCTGATGGGTACTGCTATGCTTACCACTCCTAATTATACGGGGCCACCTAAAGAGCTATTGGTCGCTCGTTTTTACATTAACGAAACAAGTTTTGCTGTCGCAGAAATAAATGAAGCATTAGAAGCAAGGGACGCAGCTCGTGCAACGCAAGCATGGGATTTTGGTAAGGACTCATGGAATTCCTACTTTGTTTTAGTAAATCGTTCTATTGTTCCAAAGGTAGGCGATAAGTTCGAGTTCATTTCATAGTTTCAATTCAATATAACTTTAGGATCCTAACTTTAAGGGCATATTCATATATAATATTCTTAATGCATTCTATGTGAATGTCATGGTTTTATTTTTGTTATTTTTTCATCTTTTTGCAATCCTTGTTTTTATTTCATCATTCTTCATTTTATTCTCATGTACGATAGTACGTACAAGAATGGACATTCATATCAAAACAGAGCAATCCAGCAATAAGAAAGTAATTATATCTTGAGATAAAGATAGAAAGGTGCAAGTTTCAAACAAAGCTTGTACTTTGTAACGACCTTTTCGTGTCTCGCACACCATGTCTAACTCCAACAATAATAACGACAGTAATTTATTCAGCAAAAATGATTTTGCGTCTCTTTTCTCCACTGATGTTTTGACCAGCCGCACAAGTACCAACAATGACACAACAAACAACAAAAAGTCCATACATCATCAATCCGACCCGAGTGTCACAAAAACAGACATATCCCATTTGGGATCTTCTGAAACGGTTCGTCTTTTACGTCAATCGCAGCAATCACAAATCGAGAAAATATCAGAAAAGAATAAAACTCGCTATAGAGCAAAAAGTTCGTCTCGTCATAATAATCGTCAAGCGGATGTACTAGCTGGGATTACGGCAGCTGTGCAGGAAGCAGATTTAGGATTGGATCTACACCATGAAGAAGGTAGTAAGAATGAATATTTGGCGAAAACTCGACAAGACGAAAGCATTGATGAGGATGAAGAGGAAGAAAATAATTTTGTTGAAAGGAAACGAGAAAAAATACAACCCCAGGTTTTACATCGCCAACGTCAAAGATCCATAGATAGTGACGAGGATGCTGCCTCTCAAAGTAGCCAAAGTGAGAAAGGGTCTAAAAGGCAAAGAATCCACTCTGAGAGGGGAAGACGAAGAAGAAGGCGAAATGAGAGTGACAGCGAAAATAGTGCTAGTACTAGCGGAAGCAGTAGCAGTAGCGACAGTAGCAGTGGCGAGAGCGAAGACGAAGAGGATGTAGATGCCAGAAGAAGTCGTCTCAGAGCACGTGTTCTAGCTACAAGAAAACCCACCTCCCCTGAAAGAGATGAATCTGACATTACAAAGGACGTAGCAAATAGTCATAAATCCACATTGACCCAAAAATTATCTAGTGAAACAGAAAAGGGAAATGTTGCAATCATTTCACGAGAAAAAACAAAGAAACTTCCACTATCCGGCGCGTCATCGGAATCGTCTTCTTCCTCTGGATCTGAATTATCTTCTGAAGATGAATCTTTTTCAGAAGATAATAGTGATAGTGATGGCCCAGCAATAGCAAAACCATTATTTGTGCCCCGATCAAAAAGAGGGCTTGTCAAGGATGCTGATACAAGGTTTCAAGGTAAGTGCTCAACCAGCTATCATGCTACCTCTTTTTCAATAGCGTCATTTTCAGCTTTTTTGTATCGAAATGCTTCCATGCTTCCATGCTTCCATGCTTCCATGCTTCCATCTAAATAATAATAGAAGAAGAACAGCAAATTCAAAAAACAAAAGAACTCAAAGAAAAGAGAACCCTTCAATCTCGATCATTACTTGCTCAAGTCCTTGCGAATGAAGCCAAAGATGCATCGAATGATTTGTTAGAAAATAATGATTTGGAGGATGAAGAGGGAGGAGGATCTCAAATGCCCCCGCCTCCTGATGATGATTACGATAGTGATGATTTACAGGAGGCTAGTCGACAAAGAGATGCTTGGCAGGTGCGCGAATTATTACGAATCTTGGAAACTTATGACAAATTGGAAGTAGAAGAAATGGAGAAGAAAGAACTGGAGTTCCGTAGAGGCCTTTCGGATCGAGAAATTATGGAGATGGAAGGCAGAAGTCGCGGTGATAAATTCGTGAAAACACATCTAAAAAGGAAAGACAATCATATGCAGCGCTTTTACCATAGAGGTGCTTTCTATATGGACGAAGATACATTAAAAAAAGATCCCAATGATATTCGCAATAAGGCTAAAGAATACGCTCGTGCTGCTACAGGGGAAGACAAAATTGACAAACGGTATGTGCTACATAGTAATCTTTGCAACTTGTGATTTTTTTTCATAGAATCTAATCTTATTCACTCACAATCTATTTGTACTTTTACAGAAATCTTCCAAAAATTATGCAAGTGAAGAACTTTGGAATGGCAGGATACTCGACAAAATACAAAGGATTAAAGCACGAAGATACTACCGAAAAGGGAAGAAATTTTTTGCCTATTAAGAGACATAAAAGGAAGTAAACAAAAAAGTTCCAATCGTAATATTTTCATTATGTAGATAATTTGTTCTTAATACAATTTCGATATCATGCATGTTAGTTGCATATTCCTACCAATTCAAAATAATTAAACGTCAACCAGGTTAAGTTTGTCTAGACTTAATTCTGATGCAACTTCACTCAAAGCTGACCCAACCATGCTACTCATATCCTGTGCAGATTGACGACTTGAACGTGCACTTCTAGCTTCTTTTTTGAAAGAATCTGCTACTTCTTCAAACTCTGTCACGCACAGATTTTTTAGGGGTGGGGGTTCCGATAGATTTTTTGGTTTTTGAATCATTACAGTTTGGCATTCATCACCTGTTCAGACGATACAGTAATTTTAGTTTTAAGAAGAGCTCTGTTTGTCAATTTTTTAAACATAACTTACCTGAGAGTTTTGACAAAAACGGGACGTATGAAGGCTCAGAATAAGATGCCTTAATCCCCAATGGGGTTCCACTAGTCGGAGCTACTATTCGAGATTCTTTCAGTTGGATACGAGATATCAAATACTTCGCATAAAAATCTAGTTCTGTTTTCTTTCCAATTTCGTCTTTTTCTTCGTCTGTCCTGGTATCTGAAGTTTGCACTGCAGTAGTCACGGCATCATCTAATTCAGTTTTGCTTATCATACAGTCCTTTTTCCTGACATAAATTGGTGACATTTCCTCCCTTGCATTTTCTAAACATAACTGAATGGTGATTATGTCCATTGGCTCACAATAAAACATATGAATTCTAATATTTGCTTGTGTCCTCCAAAACAGCTTAGAAGTGCTGCAAAATTCGTCACCGCATGGCACAACGAATCGAGACAATTCTGATAAGCGGCTAGACAGACGTGCCTTTAACAATTCCATTTCGCCTGACTTTTCCATTCTTTGTCGTTCTGCTCTCCATGCCAATGAAGGGATTTGAAAGAGACAATACGTACGGAATTCATCAAGTGATATCATACCGTCTCCATCTGTATCAAATTTTTCTACGAGCTCGTCAAGCTCCTTGCTTGTCAATACAAACACATTATCTCCTAATTTTTCGAGTCCACTCAAAAACTCTTCCTTTGTTAGTCGAACACTGCGATTGAGTTTTTCGCCGCCTTTGAAAAAGCTAAAAATCTTATCTGCTGATAAACCTGACTCCTTTGCTTTTGTCATCACTGTTTCCAATCTCTCCAAAGGAGTTCCTGAAATAATCAATTTAAAATGTGAACTCAGCAATCAAAAATGTGAAAATAAATACCACATAAATTTTTATTTTCTCTCATGAGATCAAGATTTACCTTCAAAAATAATTCCATCAAGAGCACCAAGCATACTAGCCTCAGCAGAATTTCTGATTTGTTTGCTTATCGCAAACATATCCAAACTTTTTCGTCTACGAGCATTTTTAATTTGCCTTGCATTTTTGAAGTCCTGACTGCTCGCGCTAATAGCTCTTTTTAAGTCGAACATAGTGAACACAAATACAAAGCATTAAGATTTTTTTCATTGAGTTAATCATTATCATCGAGACATGTGACTTCAATGAATTTTTTTTGAATTGAAACGTACTTTGTCCCTCGCCTTGGTTTTGATGTCACTACAGTCATTCCTTCAAAACTTCTTCCACCGTGCCTTGACCTCGCACTTCTGGAGTTATTGCCTGTTCCATTTGACTCCATCTTTTTCCCTTCTCGTTCGTCTTCCTCTATCTATGTCTTTTTTCTCCTCTTATGATTATAAATTTAGTGTATCGCAACTTGAAAATATGTCAACAAACTCGTTTCTTTTGTCCAAGCTCAAAGAAATAAATTTCAAATTGTGATGTAAGATCGAATTTTCAATCTTGGATGGGAGAAGATAATTTATGACGTATTCATACAATGTAGTCAAAAATGATTGAGAGTAAAGTTTTTATACAGTATGATGACGTAGACTACACTAGGTACATTCTAATTCATAAAATGATTTGATCGGCTGAGAGCTTATAAAAGTATATACAAAAGTTGTGAGACAAATTTGCTGAAACACCCTCTGTACTAATCGTCGCTATAATTTCATATGATTTATACTTGGAATGTTGATTGTCGAAGATTTCGGTGAATTTTATATGGAGCTATATTTGCAAAGTTACAAATTTCCATTTACCTTTCATCATAACTTCATCGGGAAGGTCTAGGGCAAAGACAACACAAGAAGAAAGCGAATAGAACGTGATATCAATTCATCACCTGCTCAGACACTCGAGTGCAAAACCAAAAGAAAGCTTAAAACTCAACATAAATACACAAGAAGTTTACCATAGTTAGCGATAGTTCAAAATGGCGAAGAAAAAGAAGGGAGAGCAAGAAAGCAAGAAAAACCAGCAGAAGAAGAAGGATAAAATGTTGGAGGACAAAACCTTTGGTATGAAAAATAAAAATAAGAGTAAGAAAGTTCAATCCTACATCAAATCAGTTTCTACCAGTATAATGAATTCTGGAGATCCTAAGCAAAGAAAATTGGATGAGCAACGGCGAAAAACCAAGGCTGACGCAAAGGCAAGGAAAAAGGCTGCTGATGAAGAGAGAAACGCTTTGTTCGGGGTAAGTATATATTATGATCAAGAATATCTTTACAAAGAACTTTTGGATTAACTTAATGGGTTTCTTTTATATGCGCAAAATACAGGAAGCTTTAATGGCTGTGAAGAAGAAAAAAAATACTAATCAAAAGGAAGGTGTCATGGAGGCGAAGGGTAGGGATGCCGATGACGGGGCTAAGAAGGGGGGAACTAGCAGAGCAATGAAAATGTAAGTTGAATCTGAAGAATCGAATGTAACCTCATAATTTAAAAATCTAATTTCGATCATATTTGCGGTCTTAGGATGTACCAAATGGATGCTAAAGAAGTTGAAGACCAAATGATGAAAGATGTGAGTAAACATATAGTGCATACATTTGAGTTCAAAATTTGATTAATACTAACATTCAAACTCTATTTGGATGAATGATATCCTTTGGGAATTATTCTTTCGTGGTGAATTGCTTCTTTATAGCCAAACTATGTAAGGACGATCGAAGATGAAATCGAGAAACAACGGCAAGAGATGTTCGATAAACTGAAACGATCAGGTAAGAAAGGAACCCCAATAACTCATGACACATTTAATGCATGGTTGGAAGCGAAACGGAAGAAAAGAGCTGCAGATGCGAAGAAGCGCGTGGAAGCAGAACAACGTAAGAAAGGTGGAGGAAAAGGACTTTCTGTGCTCAGTGGACGTGATCTTTACAATTATAATAAGGATCTATTCAAGGATGATGAAGGAGCATCAGATTTATCAAAAATAGATGAAAAAACTGAAGTGGAGGATGTTGCTAAAAAAGTAGAAAGTGATTTATTCTTGGATGGAGACGATGATGACTTAGATGATTTAGACGATTTAGACGATTTAGATGAAGAGTAATCACATTTTGATTAAATATTCAGAAATCTGGAATCAAATGAAAATTATTTGGGAAATTTCTAGCTGTTGTGAAATTGTTTTCAAACGCTGAATGATGAAATCTGGATCATACCATAAAAGATCATTCGCTTTCATATAAAATTTAAAATGTGAGAGTTGGACAAAATATTTCGAAGGACACATAGTTGGTTTCCTTGAAAACCATACTGAATCCCTATACATACAATCACCAAAATATAACGAAGTTGAATAATATGAATAATCCTGGATTTGGAAAGTAAGCATCAATCTATCGTAATGAAACCTTTTTGCAAATAAGCTAGTAATATCTTGTGAAAGACATATATATATATAATCGGGCATGACTATGTATGTAGGTATTCCAAAACTATTTTATCAATACTATTCAAACGCACAATCATAATTATCAAAGGTAGTGCAATAGTTGAATTCTTTTAGGATAATTCTTGCTCGAGATTGGGACCATGCGAATGCATTGAAACTAAAAAGATCCACCAAGAAAATATCGGTCGTAACCTATTTTTTAATTCCCGGAGTAAATTACGAGTGGCTCAATGCTCTTAAATACATTTTTTCATTTAAACGCGTGTTGATTTATTTAGCTCGTGTTAGTCCTTGGAACATGAAATAGAAGTTGTTCTCAGAAGAGATTCTATTGAAGTGTAGGACATCATAAAAAAATATCAAGAATAAAAGATTTTACAAGATGGGCAGACCAAGTGACAAACGAAGGGAGCAATTAAGGAAAGGAGAGCCATCAGATTTGAAGCATCTCCATAATAATCTTCTTCCCATTCAACGATATTATGACATAGCAGATAAGGTATAGTTTGTTTCAGTGTTCCTCCTTGTGTGAATTTACGTCTTTAAATCACCCCATTCACATCTTTTCGTTTCCTTTATGTTCTTCTAATGGTAATCATTTCATTCGTGACGAAACTAGTTATTCAAAATGTTTGAGGAATCGCATCAAGGAGGTGAAATTGATCAGGCTTACATCTTTGGTAAACGAGTGAGCACATTTTGCGGAGAGCTTTTACCGACACATCCGTACTATAAGTCTTCACGAAGTGATTTGAAACTTCTTCGCACCGAAAATATAACAAATCTAAACAATGTAGTCTCAACATTGGAGCTGATTGTGGAACTAATGGACGAAGAAGAGTTAAAGAGGGAGGAAGAAGAGAAACAAAGAAAATTGGAAATGGAGAAGGCTGCAAGAGAAAATCTGTTACTGCGAACTCAAAATTTAAAAGTACATCACACAAGTGGGAAAAAGAATCTTTCTAAGGAAGAATTGCAGTTGACGGCTGAAGAAAAATTACGTCTTTTAATGCGAGGACGAGGACCTAAAGCTGATGAAGCTATTGTTAAAAAAGAAGAAGATCCAAAACCAAAACCAGAGCCTGTATCTGTTCCTTCGAATGTAGATGAGTCAAAAACCTTAGAAGAAGACACTCCAATCAGTTCATTAGAGAATTCTTTATCAAATATATCTGTATTACCAGCCCCAATCCCAGTTCCACCCCCAAATGAATCAAGAAATAGTAAACCATCTCCTTGGGACCCAGTCGTTGAACCTTCACAAGAGACATCCCAAGTTGCCGCTCCTACTCCACCTAGTTATGATTTTGCGGTAAATCTGAATCAGTCTCAACAAGACTTACCATCTAAGGGCAGTTCCATACCTTCCACCAATCCTATGTATAATAATGATGATGGTTTGCAAAAGTCAGGTTCCTGGCTGAACGAGTCTAGTAGATCAAAAGATAAAAAGCGCTCCTCTCCCGAGGACAGTGCCATGCCAGTCAAAGAACTGCGATCCGCATATAAACAGGAGCGTGAATTTTTGAAACGACAAAAGAAGGCAAGTTCAATTTATTTCCTTGATCTTTTACCAATTTTACATTTTTTTTTTAACTTGTTACCTATTGGTTTCTAATTGTTCCGTTTTTGAATATGGAAAGGTGGAAACATTCTTTCTTTCGACTTATCAAGGAAGAAGCAGAGCACCAGGCAAGAATTCTACCAATGGTTGCACAGTCATCTCTCCACTTATTGCAATAAATTACTTATGTAGTTCATCTTCTGGAATGTCTGATAATTCTATTGAAGAAGTCATTGATAACAAAGCTCCACCCATTCTTTCAGCTGTCAGAAGAAAATTAGGTTTACCAGGAGAGGCTCTCATTATTCCATCAGATGTTCATGATTATCTTGTTGATCTAAAGTTGCTTCGTCAGGACATGTTTGTAGGTGTATGTGGTGGAAATATACTGAATCCGAATCATTTAGGAATTTTCTTAAATATGCTCAAGAACGGGTCCTCTGAGGAGGCGGAAGAAAAAAAGAATTCAACGAGAAAAGTTGCTGCTGCATTGTTCTTTCATGAACATGTTGTAAGTATTTTGAAGCTAAATATGTCTAATGGTGATTGCTGGTTTGATCTGGTGGATTCCATGCCCAAGAGTAGGGAAGGTGGTCGTATGGGAGGTACAAGAACCAGATGTAAAGATATAAATGCCCTAGAGGTGGTTTTGCGGGAATATGCTTGTTCTAAGTTTTCCGAATCGAATTGCATGTATATTGATAATAATTTATGGGACGATATTTTATGTGATTTTGATCCTCGTGTGTTTCAAGCATTTGTCTGGGCAGCTTGATAATGAAAGGCCACATGCTTAATACATTCATGAACAGCAAATCTTTAAATTACTTTTTTAAAACTTTTCAAAAACGGTCAAGTCTTTTTACATTTCCTTTTTACTTAATTTTCTTCTTTTCGTATTATTTACTTTGTTTTGCATCACAGAAAAATCGTCACCTTGCTTCAGAAATTAAAATTTGTGTTTAATTTTCATCTTCGTCTTCGTCGTCTTCGTCATCTTCATCAACACCAGGATGAATCTTTGACCAGCCATAGGGGTCATCTTTTAAATCATCTTTAAAAACCATTTTGTCTCTATTTTCCTTTGTAAATTCTCCACGAATAGCCCGTTCGTGAAGATCCTTCTGCATTGCAATAAGCTGATTATGAAGTGATTGCCGAGTATTAGGATCTCGTTCAGGTACTTTCATTCGATACGAATCAAAATACCAAGATGGAACTAATTTTCTAAATTCTTCATCCGTCGCTAACTTTTTTCCAAGGAAGGGTGTGGCAATAAATGCTATAAACATGGAGAGTCCTATATGTAGAGCATATTTTATGTGATTGTTGTCAAGGGAAGAAATGTCGTGAATTACACAAAAACTAAAGTAAAAGTAAAAGTAAAAAATTGTTCTTTTGAAAACAAAAAAATGCATACAGACATACCAACACTAAACTGCGCATATGTCTGTCCCTCTCTACCATAGAATTTGCGTTTTCCAAATGGCACACCTTCTTGAATTTGCTCCTTGTAAGTTGGTGGAAGAGGAATTTTTTTTTGGTTCGAATTCGATGTAGCTGTGACAGCAGTTGCTTTACTTTCAGATGAGAACGTCGCTTTATTCATAGTGATGCCTCTTCGAATTGAGTTGAGTGCATTGTTTCTCATTTTTATTGTTCAGTAGAATCAAGGCTTAAGGAATGGTTCGTTAATTGATGACTTGAATGAGAGCAAATGTATTTCACATTGCTATCGAGTGAGATTGAGGATTTCTTAATCAATTTTTTTTCTGCGTCAGGGTCCGAAGGAGTTGAGTTGAGTTGATTTGATTTGGTTTGGTTTGAGTTAACGGGACTAAAACAGATGTTCAATGCGTAAAGAGGATGAAACCAAAATGTTGTTATAAACTGTACTTCTGAAACACAATCGCAAAACTCATATTCCATTTGAAATACACTTTTGACATCTGTATCTGATTGCATCAAAACAAAATCCAACGCATAAATCTTAAGTGTGAATTTCAAGACTCAATTTTTTACTTAGTATGGAACGCACTATTTTTTCCATTCTTAGAGTAAATAGACATGTGTATCATAATACTTACATTTTACATAAGAGATATTTTATTTCTTGACCCATTTTCATTCGTGTATGAATGTAAAAAGAACTTTCAACTCTCTTTTACAGGTCAAATACTGATTGTCCATCTCATCTTAGTTACCATCATACACATCTGTGTTAGGATCCCTGTTTTATCATCACCGAGTCTCTAGAGCAAGATTAACGAAAGAGAATTGTAAATCAGTTTATTTATTGAGAATGTCTGACCTTTTAGAAGACACATCTTCAGATGAAAACGTAATTTTTAAGAAAGATACCACTAATGATCCTGATGCCTTGGATGCAGAGCGTCCAGATTTTGGGCGAAGAACAAGAAGTGGCATCGTTGGAGATACAATGGATCCTTCTTTAGAAGCTAGTATGGAGAAAATTCCAAGAACTCGAAAGACTCCTTGGATGCCTTCATTTCGATCTACAAACAGCAGTTCTGCCGCTGTCAATCCAGGACATGATATGAATCGTAATGTTTTTGAAAGCAGTTTCGTCGAAAACAATTCCCGTAAAAATAGCCAGATGAGAACCTCGCAAGATCTATCAGCTAGACCAGGATCTCTACCAACAGTGAGACCTCCTAAAGGAGCTCCCTTGTACATGAGAGTTGGATCGTCTTTTGTTCAAATTCAAGGTAATCCCCGTCAAGGTCGATGTACAAGCCCTCTTGCTAGATATACGATGCGTCAAAAACTTATCTTGATTGCTGGGAGTGTTATGCTGATTGCTGGAGTTGTGTGCTTTTATGCTGGTTTTTTATTACTAGCTCCAAACCTTGTGATAAAAAATGTGGCCCCTCCGCCTTCACCATCCAAAATCCAAAGAACATTTTATCCAACTGCAAATCCTGCACCTGTGAGTCTCATCAGTCTAGTTCCTATTACGAGTCCACCTACCATACAGTTTGATACACAATTAGCCCGTATCCGATTAGAATTGATTGAGGCTTTCAATAATAAGGCTTTTACTAAAGAAGGCCCACCCCTTTCCCTAGAGGTGTTTTTTGATATGAATTCGCCCCAATATAAAGCATTAGAATGGATTTCGCTGCAAGATCGATATTTCTTACCTATTGGTCGAGGTGGAACTGATATAGCTCATAGATGGTTGATTTGCGTTTTTTATTACCATTTTCAGGGAGAGGATTGGCATCGAAAAGAGAATTGGCTCACCAATACACATGAATGTACCTGGGAAGGTATAACATGCAAAGATGTTGTGGAGGATGTGTCTACATCAGTGACTTCTAGACGCATGTCAGAGATGAATTTGAATGGAAATCGATTAGTAGGATCACTTCCATTTGAAATAACCTATCTTGTTCATTTAGAGAGACTTTCAATGAACCGAAACGTAATATTTGGATTTATCCCTACAGAAATTGGACGTTTGTTTGAGCTGAAATTCTTGGATTTACAGCTCAACAATGGAATCGTGGGTAATTTACCTTTCGAACTAACAACATTAGCAAACTTGCAGGAAATTCACATGAATAACTGCTCCTTGGCGGGAACAATACCTCCTGAAATGGAATCATTGCAATTATTGGAAGTTTTGAATTTGAATACCAACAACTTTATGGGTTTTCTTCCTGAATCCTTAGGAAACTTGTTGAATTTGAAGAAACTTATGTTAGGTGACAATGCTTTTTTTGGAAAAATACCTGTGCAATATGGCAACTTGGTAAACTTGGAAACATTAGAGTTATGGTCAAACACACTGGACTCGGGAATTCCTGATTCATTAGCCTTTTTGGAAAATTTGAGTAAGTTATTTGATAACGTGCTTTAATTCATACTTTTGTGCTTCCTCTCATCTCCTTGTTTCATCCTTTATTGATTTAAATTTAGATTATCTATTTTTGGACGATAATAACTTTGTGGGCAAACTACCCACTTTCCTAGGAGATTTACCGTTAATTGACTTAACAATTGGACAAAATCGCTTTTCAGGGCCTATTCCTACTGTGTTTGGTAAACTTACAAACTTGAGAAGACTTTGGTTGAGTGATAATTTATTGACAGGCAATATTCCCTCCGAATTATACTTACTTTCAGATAGTTTAAGGTTCCTTTATCTGGACTCCAACCGACTTGTTGGATCGTTATCAGCAAAAGTAGCAAATTGGGCTCAAATAGGTAAGTGTATCATCTTGCACTTGCAATTTTTTTCGCACTATAAAGCTAATCAACTTCATTCAACTCCATTCTAGAGGACATTCGAGTCAACGACAACCAATTTACAGGTTGTTTACCCAGACAAATATTTGAACTCCCTTATTTACGTAAGCAACAATTTTATCCATATTCCAACGTGTCATCTCTTCGATTTCAATACATTTCTAACCACAATCACATGGCCTAATTGTAATTTGCAGGTGTATTGTATGCAGATAAAAATGAATTTAGCTGCAATCCTCCAGATTTCTTCCTTAATAGCCAGAGTCTTGGTAAGTTTGGAATTAATTTTGCATAAAAATTTGTTACTACGCATTACTCACATAACTTCCCTCGACAATTTCATATGCAGTGGACTTGCAATTACAAAATAACGGCTTCTTTGGTAATCTCCCTCGACTGAATCCGCAATTTTCACCAATAGGTAAGGAAATGATGGAGTAAGTGTATGTAACTTATGCATTTGCAAAGATTTCACAAACTTTTTCTGCATTGATTCATTTCAGAGGTCCTAAATTTAGGATCAAATCAGTTTGATGGATTCATCCCAACTTCATATGGAAAAATGGAGAATTTAGGTAAGAGTCATGAATTTATTATTCCTAATTGATAAAATATTTTTGTAGCTTACAACGAATATTTACTCTTAATTTTTTCAAGTAAAACTGGATTTGAGCGACAACAATATTCGTGGTCCCATCCCTTCCCAAATAAGTTTTCTTGGTAACCTTGGTAAGATGAGCTCATATTGGTTGGTGATGGACTTTCTTCTTTTTCCTTTTTCATTAACTTTACTTTTGTTCCTTTTTTTGTAAAGAAAAATGCTATTTATCAGGAAACGAATTGACAGGGGATTTGGGTCGTTTCATAAATAATAAAAATCTTAGTGAGTCTCTTTGTCTTTTAAATTTATTTTTTTCATTGTCACGATGTGAATGCTCACAAAACTTTCAGTGCACCTTGAGCTTGATGACAATCAAATTAGTGGAAACATTCCACAAGAGTTCAGCACTCTTTCTTCTCTTGGTAAGTAAAGATTTTAATTTTTGAGAAATGTATGAAAAAACAATGTTCTGATATTGGGACTTTTTCTTTCGACTTCATACAAATACAGAGATATTACGACTTGATCAAAATAACATAGAAGGAACTGTGCCGCTTCTGATTTGCGCGTTACGGCTCGACATATTGACAACAGATTGTTTGAATGAGGTGTTTTGTCAGTGTTGTACTGGATGTTTTTAAAGGTTCACAACAAAATTATAGAATGTGTTTCATAATTTGATTCTTCCGTACACTAGTTTACATTACATAATTTATTAATCTGATACATTTAAAAGCTACTAATCTTGTTCATATTTGGACAAACTTCTATATTGTTGTTTCAAAAATTGTTGAAAAAATGAAGAAAATTCGATTTGCTTTGGCAGGGCTTGATTTGTGATTGAACTAACACGTCATTAACGAGCTTACTATATTGTACGCCTTCGTACGCATTTTTCACTTTGCTCTTTTGGTTTGTTTAAGCATTCAAAAGTGCATTTGTGAGACTTGCTAATTTACTTTCACACAAAGGAGTCCTCACAATGATCTGCAGAATATCTATCTCGCTTTTCCTTCTGTTGACAGGAAGCGCAATCTCTCTTGCTTTCAACCAACATGTTAAGCCCATAAAAAGCGCCTTTACAACAACGCAGCTTTACTCTACCGCATTTGCTCCTCCAGATACAAAGAATACATATGATGTAAACGAAGTTGCATGTGCTGAAGCAGCCTCCAGAATGCGTCGAGTAGATGTCCCCGTTTCTTCATCTATATCTGAATCAGGATCTGCAGGAATTTCTTACATTCATTGGCCTGCAGAAACAAAAACTAATACTTTACCACTAATTCTTGTTCATGGCTTTGACTCTTCTTGCCTTGAATTTCGTCGTCTTGGACCAGAACTTGCAGCTCTTGGTATCTCAACATATGCTGTGGATCTGCTTGGATGGGGTTTTTCACAATTAGATGATATTAATGACTTTTCTGCAGATGCTAAAATTGAAGCATTGAAAAGTTTTTGGAAGACAGTTGGTGATAATGCTCCAGTTTGCGTTGGAGGTGCTTCGCTTGGAGGAGCATCTGCTATAGAATTTGCTAGCAACCCTGAATCCCCCGCAAAAGCTGCTATTATGATTGATGCACAAGGTTTCACTGATGGAATTGGGCCTCCATCGTTACTTCCACCATTTTTGGCCAGATTAGGAGTGAAAGTTTTAAAAAGTGAGGGATTAAGAGAATCTGCAAACCAAATGTCATATTTTGATAAAGAGGAGTTTGCTACAAATGATGCACTTAAAGTTGGTAGAATTCATTGCCTTCAAGATGGATGGGAAGATGCCCAATTAAGCTTTATCAAGAGTGGTGGTTTTTACCCAACTAAAAAAGTGAAAGATGTTAAACAAAAGACATTGGTTCTTTGGGGAAGACAAGATGGGATTTTAGATGGAAAAACAAATGTTCCATTGGTGAGCTTATAAAATACAAAATTCAGCCTATCCATTTCTTGTTTCTCTCAAAATAATAATTTATTCTATGTTTTTTATGCTTTGTTCTCGAAAGTTCATGGAAAATCTACCAGATGCAGAGTTACGTTGGATTGAAGATTGTGGACATGTTCCACATTTAGAACAATCAAAAGTAACAGCCGCTACCATCAAAGAATTTTTGCAGAGTGAAGAACTTGCAACACCTGAAAGTTCACTTGAATTTCCTCTTACAGGGGCTATTGCAGCAGCAGGTCTAGTAGGAGCAGTCGCAGCATTAGCTGGATCTTTTTAACTTAATGGAATTAAATTCCTTTTTTTTACATCACATAACGATGAGTCTTATATTCCAAACGAAAACGAGAAAATTTCCATTAGATGTTTTCATTGCAAATCGATTGATGTGTTCTGCTTAGATGAGATTTATTAGTCAAGATTGTAGGCATGTATTCAACAATGCACCCATTTTTTATTACATTGATGGATCATGTAGCTTGTAGAATTATACTTTGTGTCTTATTCGATTTTCCCATTAAAAATATAAATGAATGTAATGAATTAAGATAAGATCAGCGAGATTCCGGATAAAATACCAAACCAGGAAAGCAAAGCTAAAAGCCCGACTCCGTTCAAAGTGAAAAAGCTTCTCTTTTTACTCCAAAGTTTATGACGATTGAGTCGTTGAAAAACAAATATCTCCATTGGACAAGCTAGAAATCCTGCAAACACAATTTTGGGAATCAAAAGTTTCCAATTGCTGTGAATGAGTTTCAATATTTGTCGCAAAATGGCTGTAACGGTTGAAATCTGAGATAAAGACGATAGTGTAGGTCGCAGTGTCCCCGCAAGAGCAGATGCTGCTAAAAGGTAAGCATATTGTAAAAATTGAGCAACTGCGAATACTGCAAAAAATGCAGGGGTGTGTCTTTTTGTAAAGTCTATCCATTCTCCCAATTTAGTTGATTTAATAATTCCATCATTATTAGCTTCATTTCCTTGAGTTTTACCAATACCGAAACCACTTGTCCATAGACCTGGTTGAGTCATCCAATCCCCATCAGGTCGATCAGTTTGTGCGAATCGAGGTCCCCACATACCAAGGTTCATTTTCTTTTGTGTATTTTCTTCTTTCTTTTTGATTTTGTCATATTCCTCTTTCGTCAGTCCACTTGGAACATAGCTAGATCCTTTTGCAGGAAAGAGGTCATTTCTAGCTTGACTTTTTCTTGCTGTTGATCTTGAACTTGAAGTAATCGGATTTTGCCATTTAGGTTGGTTTGGTTTGAAAAAAATTGACTTTGTATGTGATTCTAAAGATGATATGGAAGAATGCAATGAGAGAGCATTTGATGAGGCTAGGAGGTAAACAGGTATTGCAAATGTAAGCCTTGCCATTGGTCTTTCGGCAGGGTCAAGACAGAACAAGATGGCAGAAGGACAATTCTATTTTGATGTTTTCTATTTTATGTTATGTAGTTAAGGGAGGAGTTCTGTACGTCATATCCCATTGAATAAATTGATATTGGAGACTGCACATACGTGAGGTTGAAGAAGTTCTTAAATATGATTGCGTCTATCAGGTATTTCCATGTGGAATTCTAGACTATGTACGATAGGGTATCTTACCTAATCCATTTTCCTGTTCCAGCAGATAGTTTTTTGAGAAGGAATACACAAGTTCCAGCAATTTTGTTTCATTCATTCATTCATTCATTTTGTTTCTTCCGCATGTATATAACACAAGGAGATAATGCATCACGTAGGATGCGATTTTGGATTCAAAATCATATGAGAAGCGATCTAATAAAAAAATCTGCATTCAAATACTTTTGATGGGGAGTATTATTTTCAATTAATAATTTAGTTTGTACTTTTGGTAAAATATGCAATAATGTACTATTTTAGGAAAAAGAATATAATAATACTCCTCACAACTCAAATGAGTCTATAAGCACTTTGAATAAGTGAATAAGAATGAGACAATATTCCCATTAATCTGAAGCTTCGAACGGACAAGCACATAAACTGTGATCTGAGACAAACTTTTTCTTTAGTTTGGCATCCCAAATAATAGTTATATCCAAAAGTTCTTCCTTCTGCAAACCGTAGAAGAAACGATCGTCTTTGGTTTGAAAAGTTGCAACAGTCTGATTATTTTGAGAAAGATCAGAAGCGACTGTTTGGTTACGTCCTAGATTAAATATTTTGGAAATGACATTGACAGAAAAGGAAAAGTTATATAATTGTGGAAACACAATGAGTAACTGCGAAAAAACTGTAATATTCAAATCTCCCTTCCAAAAATCATGCAACATATCCAAGCCTGGGTGTATTAGTTCAGGATCTATCGTCACTTGAACTGTATCATCCATGACGGAATAGGCCGGTAGGATGACGGGATGATCCAATTGATAATTTCCAAATGTTGAATTGGAATACAAAAGAACGCCAGTGGCTTTGGAAACAAGAATCTTAAATGAATTTGGATTATAAAGCGAGAGGAGCAGATCAAAGGATGCTTCTAGATGCAGCGTGAAAATCCCTTCAAAAATGGATTCCCATTTGAGTTTTTGCGAGCATAAATTGAGTTTTGGTTCTTTTGGTATGGATTTGATTACGAAGAGACATGCGATCGTAAAAAGGAGAACGATTATGAATTGACTGCAAAAATGTTTCGTCCGGGTAATTGTATTGACATGCTGAGTACTTATTTCCTCTGAAGAAGCTTGGCTTTCAGATGCAATATCGTTATTGAATTGTAATAAATATGTGTGTTCTTCAGCAAGTTCTACTGCATTTTCGTCTCTCATTTCATTTGTGGAATTTTCTCTATTCCATTTTCTTGAACTCTTGTAACAGTTCCTACATATCAAAATACTTAAAAATATCACTATTGCTGAAATAATTTGATCCAAACGTCGTTTAGGATGGAGAATTCCTACATATTCAGCTATTGATCGATGACATTCATCCTTAGAATTCTTGTCATAGGGATCACAATCTGAAACACCCACAAGGCATCCAAAAATACTCCCAATGGTATGACATTGCTCGTCAGATTTACAAAAGTGACATTCCAATATTGAATTGCATTCATTACATGAAGATGAATAATCGGAAAACGTTTTGATGATCGATAATTGCGAGGAAGGTTTCATCATTTGGCGAAGCAAATCCTTTATGAGTCGTGGTTGTGGAATTTACACACACAAAAAGAAGTAGCAGATAAAAATGTCACAAAAAAATATCTGTCACAACCGTTGAGTTAAAACTACTATGAAGACGTACGGGAGAGATTTACGTGAATGAAGAAAAAAAAATGAACATGCGAACAAACATCATTGCTGAATGAAGGATGATGAGACGCCTACAAGGAAGTTCAACGCATTTCTCGACATTCTTTCAAGATCTCAAATCCATTCTTTGCAAAAAAGATATTTCAATTGCTACAAAAAACCAAAATTTTTTCTTTCAAAACCATCATAGATTCTTTCTATTCAAATCTCAAAAAGATCGTTTCATTCATTTTTCCTTGAACGATGAACAATTTTCATCTAATTTGCAACCCCCCTCAATCTTATATTCCAATCATCATCTCATTATCATTAATAAAACTCCAGGGTGGCACTCTGTACCTATACCTAACAATGTGATATCTCAAAAATGTCTGCTCACAAAATTAAAACAGGATCAACTTGGGGGAGGAAGTCAAAAGGATTTCCTTCTTCCTGTGCACCGGATTGATCAACCTTGCTCTGGTATATTAGTCTATGCTAAAAATTCAAAAGCTGCCAAACGCGTTCATACCTCCTGGAAAAAGGGACAAGTCCAAAAAGAATATTTATGTGTTGTTAAACATGATTCTAATTTTTTCTCAGGATGTGGTCATAAGAGTGATGAATGGCAAGATCTATATGGTGTTCTTCATCCAATCCAAAAACATCAAAGATCTGTTCGCATGACGCACTTATTAAATGATTATATAGTTCCAAATTCCTCTTCCTCTTCAGCAAGTAAAAATGCTCGAATATGCCATTTACGGTATCAAATACTATCTGCTCCTCTTCCACATCATTCTGATTTTACTTTATTACGAGTCGTTACAAACACAGGAGCTCGTCATCAGGTGAGAGCTATGTTATCCCAACTGTTGCAAACACCTGTAGTTGGAGATTTGAGGTATGGGACCAAATTCTACAAGAATGAATCATCATTTTGTAATTTCGACCAAAGAGGCGAGCCACTCCCGGATCAATCCGTTGCCTTACATGCTCGTTCATTGTCAATGCCTCATGTCAAACTGGGTTCAATGGAATTTTTAAAAAGTGAGTTGTTTACAGCTCCTGTTCCTTCAACTTGGAAAAGCTATTTTGGATTGACAGAAGAATTGATTCAGGATTTTGATTTGTAATAAGTTGGTATATTTGCAATCAGGGATATTACGAATAATTTGAGTTCTAACTATTCTATTATCATTTCACCAAAATATCTTACAAATCAAATTTTATCTTCATTCAAAAGCAAAAATTTGATAAATATTTGTGAATGCGTCGATATCATTATTATGTATCTCTTTGATTTATTCAACAATTTATTTCAATTCGTAAAATGGAGAACTAATCCATCATGGGCTAGTTGCACATTTACGCCTTCCAACTTTGACAATTCCTCATTCATTTCATCATGAGGTTTGAAGGCATCACAATTCATCCCTACGATATAAGTCTGCTTTGCACCTAATTCTTGTGCTATTTCCACAGCCTGTGTTAAACAAAAATGTGTTGGATGTCGTTTTTCTACTAACAATGAATCCACCACTAAAATATCGGTAGGTGGGAGTTTTTCTAGAATATATGCTTGAGTGGATGGAATCATTCGACTTATATCGGATAAGTAAACAACATGAGTTTGCTGTGATACATCCTTAGATTCGTGTGATGTATAATTTCTAATGGAGAAGGAAAACCCAAGACAAATTAGATCTTCTCCATGCATTACAGGAAGCGGCGTGATCTTAAGTCCTGCAGCAACAAATGGTTCAAATGCTTTAACTATTTGGTAGTCTAAAGAAGCAACATGTCGTTCCACTTTCTTACTCCCTTTAATGGAATCTTCTTCTAGAGGCTCGGATTTCTTTGGAACCAGATAATGAAATTGTCTTGATATTGCTTCGAAACATCGCTGAGATAAAAATACTGGGACAGGCACACCTGCAAATCCATGTTCTGTTTTTTGTACCTTTTGAAATCCTCGAACATCGTCTAGTCCTCCTATGGCATCCATATGCTCATGAGTAAGAACGATTGCATCAATACTTTGGTTATGAGATGGCATCCATCGAATAGCACCCTCACGAAATGTTTTTCCTACATCTATAATGACGTGTTTCAATTTATCATCCTTCAAATCATCTTTATCGATCTGTTTATCATCATTGTTAAAATGAGAAATGAGAATGGATGGATTGTTTCTATAATTTTTATTATATTTTGGATCTCCTTGGATTGCCATTTGTGAAACCTGACATGAAAATCTAGCACCAGTTGCAGATTGTTGAATTTGAGTGTTATACTTGTTAAGAATGGCACATAAAGGTTTAGGACATCCTGTACTTGAGCCAGTACCCAAAAATAAAATGCCAGGTTTGTCTCTTGTTTGTTTATCTGGAGAGATGGATTGACGATGGTAAGTACGAAATAATGGATTCGCGTCACTGGACTGACAGTTCGAAATTGATCTTGATTTTGTTTCCCTTTGACTTTCATAAAGAGTTCTCCAACAAAAAAGGGCAAAGGAAGAGCCGGTGAAACATGTTGTAATTAGGTAGTGATTGCTCATCATGTTTACAGTGCTCTGCTGTTACTTGCTTTCATGTGTTCCTACTTTGCTTCTTTCTTGTCATTCATTTTTTAAATTTTTTTTAAATAATATTAAAAAGAATAATTACTATAACATGAAAATGATGGTGATATACGTATGTGTCAATTGTCTTTTTCCTTACAAATCTTGTATATAAATGCTCATCATTCTGCAACGTCGAATATTCTCTGGTTTCATCGATTGTTACGCACTCATTTACTATACTTGGATTTAGAATGAGTTATTGATTACTTTTACGTATTTGTTTCAACATTCCGAGGTCCGCCGTCGCTGAGAATAAGTATTAATTGTTCTTCACTCTTTAAGTTATCTTAAGCAGAAACACGTGGAAATCATGTCTTACACAGCAGCATAAGCATGAGTTTACAAAAGTGAATTCTGGAGTTGCCTTACTTAGAAAAAACTTTTCATTCCAGTCATGGACTGCTTTGTATAGACTTTCTACCAGAAAAATAAATCATCTGTCATTGATACAAACGAAGAAAATCTGAATAGCTTATATTCTATATTTAAGTGATTAATAATGGAGTTCTTGTTGTTAAATTTCTTTTTTGGAGCAACACATAAATTCTGGGAAGGAATATGCATAGAACATATTTTCTGATTGATTGGGAAAGGCCTAAACGTACGTTACTTTTTGTTTTTTTGGAATAAACTGATACAAAACATATATTTATATGAAATAAACGTGTTGTAAAGAGATAAATAATGCCAAAAGAAACTTTCTTTTTAATTCCAGAATTGATACATACGAAAAACCATGCAGAAGTACTTATGTGATTGTGAATAAAACAGAAGCGCCTGTTTTTCATATCGTCCAGCAGCTACTCACTCTCTAGAGATCACAATTCTACGAAAGAATAAGAATTGACTGCTGTATAATGGAATCGTCTGCAGACCGTGCTAACAACAAAGACAAGAAAAAGAGGCCTAAGCAGAATTTTCGATGTCAAAGTAAGAAAGACAAGTTCATGCGGGTTCGCTTAATTACTTCAAGAAGTCTATTCATACATGCAAATTCAGATATTTTTTTGAAAAGAATGAGACACTCTCTTGATTGGTTCGTTTTTAATTTGTACATTAGTGGACTATGGACTGGTACATATTCCAAATGCACGTATGTAGAAGGATATCTCTGGATATTTGTGAAGATACAGAATATAATCTCAATATGAATTTAGCCTATTGGTAGTGATTAGTAATGCTAGCACCAAAAGTAATGATTATAGGCTAATTATTCGTACTAAGTTTCACGTAAAAGCTCTTGGACTACGCGGGACTACCCCTGGAGAGGACTGAAAATGGTGAAAATGGGTTTGATAACAAAAGTTGAAACTAGTCCACCAAGGTTTCTGTGAATAGATCATGATAACCAGTTCCTGAATCTTTAATTTCAGATTAAAACACGTACTTTTGGCCAAGAACAAAGTGCATGAAACTCGGCTAACTGTGGACTAATTAGGCCGCATATGAACTACTTTACTTAGAAAGGAACCACTTGAGACAGCAGCTTGTCTTAGACTCTATATAAACATTGCAGCTCTAAAATAAGCGTACGCCAGGATTGTATACATTGAAATTGGTCATAAATATGATTATTACCATATCATTCATGTGAGTTCCATTCAAAAAGGAATACCAATGCCATTTCTCTATTTTTTATAAATGAATCACGTTATTCATCAAACAATTCACAGATATGATAGAGTGTTTTCCTTTAATTTGAAAAGGTTCTTTTAAGAATATATTAATATGTTCATTTGGAATATATAATATCAGATGCTTTTTGCAGTAAACGCACAAAGAAAAATTACTATACTTAAAAAGATATAAAATTCTATTCGAAATCAATTGTAAGTAAATAGTATTCCTTGCTGGACTAAAAGCGAGGAAAGATAAAAAATTAAAGTTATGAGAAGAGGAATATGGTCCTCTTTAATGATATCGGATGGATTAATTTGAGCTTATTGAAAACATGAATAATGAATTTAATAAATGAATATTATTTTGTGGATATTATTGAAATGTAAACGAAAAAAGCTCTAGATAGCCTCTATTTTAAGTTTTATTTTGATCTCGTTAGGGCGAGAGCAGTAGTCAAAGATTACCTACATTTCCCTCGTTACTGCCTCTAGAGCTTCGTAAGCATACGTTTGAAAGACAGACTAATAAATTCATACTTGTGTAAAACTAATTAAAGGGTGGGGTGTGGGTTCTTAGAAGCAAACGTGTAGATGAAGCAATTCGTCGGTCTTAGCAATGTGAATATTTTGTAAATTGCGATGAAATATACACTTTAGAATACTATCGAACTTAATATCAAAGAATAACTGGCTTAATTTGAATGCAATATTTTATTGTGTAATATTGGTGTGATTGTAAAATTATCACTGCCTTTTTATTGAATGTGAATTGTAACAATAAAATTGTTTATTCAATTTTGTTTGTATTTACTTACATAGGCAGATTTTGTTTTCTCGATAGAAATTCTACTGAAGTGCACCTTCGTATTGCTCTCCTCCTGAAACACCAATTTTCAAACCATTTTCATTCAAAAAGTTCTTGAGAGTATCTGCTGTTTGGTTTAATTTCATTTACAAAAGTGAGGTCATTACACCATTTAAACAGTAAACGAATCAAAAAGAAAATAAGAACTCCTTCTACTACATATAAACCTTTCTTACGAAATAATAATGCATGTAGCTGTTTATGTATAAGTACATGACTACAAATATAAAAATATAAAAAAAACTATTTATTAAGTAACATGTTTCTCAACTTTTAAGCTTTGTAGGAATAAAATCTAGTACAGCTTAATATCTTTCTTTTAATGGGAACGGGAAACATATTGATAAAAATATACGGAATAAGATGACGCGTAAATCAATGGAAACAAGTAACAGCAGTTGTAAAATATAGAAATATACCTATTCAACATTTAAATTATATTCTCAAAATATAGAATACATCATCTGTCGAACAAGGCTGCTATGAAAGAACACAACTCTTTTGAAAGTCTTCTGCAAAGGTTCTATGCAAATGTGTCAATGTTTAAATCCTTATCTTTTTCTGTATTTTTAAAAGAAGATGTCCATTTAATAGAGGATACCCTGAATACTTGCGGTCCGTCACCGAGCGAAGGCATTTAAATCAGTATAAAAACATCATATACAACAAAAAAGTATGAATATTTCCAGAATATATTTGTACTCATATAATTTCAATCACTAAAGCATTGAATATTTTTAGCGATAAAACTAGAGTATGGTACATAGTGTGAGATATGTGAACCCAGCGGAATGGGCTAAATGACCTTTGTGTTGCCACCTGTAATTGTGATATTTAATATTGTTTCTATACGTATGTATCAAAAATTCATCAGAAAGACCCAACTTGATTTAACTCAAATACCGAATTTCTTCTCAGATTACACACTGCTGTGATATATATTATACTTTATTTAAATTTTCCTGTCTTAAGTCAATCAATCACGTTGTAGAATCGATATTCGGAACTCGATTTTTCTGTCGCAACTTATTTCACCACAAAAATATTCTTTAAATTCTGCACGATGTTTCTCATATCGTATTGTATTTATTATAACCTAGTTGGCTTAAGTAATGACTTAATCTCTCGACGTGAGTAGATAAACTATAATGATTCTTTTATACATGCACAAAGAAATAGCTTATTGAAGTCCTGATAAGCCATATTTCATGAGCTAAGTACAACATAAAAGTAGGCATGCTAACACTTCTGAAGAAGGGGTCACACGTACGTATTAAAATTTTGAAACCTATTGAGCAGTACGTACTTAACAAATGGAAGAAATCAAAACATACATAAAGAATTTATTGCAGTACAACAATAATTGTATGCATATATCTAGATCTCGGAAAGTTTTTGATTTCTGTTAAGAAGGATCTATAAATACAAGTTTATTGTATTAACTTGAATAAAACCAAATAATATTGAAATCCAATTAATCAACAAAATACACATTAACAATGATGTGAAAACGTAATCAACGAAATTTATGCTTAGACGTAGTAGACGTCCGCCAAGCTTCATCAAAACAACACAACAGTTTCCCATCAGAAGATTGGTTTAGCTTGTAAACCATTAAACATTTTACACATATGGAACATGAGAGAATCATTATTACAGCAGTCATAAAAGATTCCTCCAAATAACTGCAGAGTATCTGTGAAATATGTTACAGCCAAAATATTGCACGTGTAAGTTCATTCATAAATTTCTACTGGAAACATATGCAAATGAGATTTAATTGAACAAGATCCTTTTTATAGAACTAAATACCTAATTCAGAAACAATATTTTTCGAACTCGCTCAAAAGCTTACGTCGTTTTGCCATTATTGTATATTTATTTATAATACGATATTTTTGAATCGTTCAGTCAGAAATCAGAATTAACGTTGAGCATATTTGGACAACATTTTTAGAGAATACCATTTTTTGATCAAAATTATCAATTCTGATATATTGAAGAAGGAACTTAAGTCACACTCTATTGTTTTTGATTAGGCGTCCATATGCCGGTATTTCTATGTTTTTCATGCATAGAGAAAACTCATAGATTATCTTCTGTATTACTTATTCCATGATAACAATGAAAGCATTAGAAGATCTGTCAAAAGAGAAATAATTTCTTTCGTGAAGAAAGCTAAACCGGAAGAATCTAAATAAATATTGTTCTAGGAAAAGCCTCTCATTACACCGTTCTATGATGACACTTAACACGAACCTAGAGGCTTTTTTGTTTAATCGGTTTATTTTTCTTATCCTACGTATCTTTCTTAATGCACATTTCTAGATTTGTTTGATAATAACGTAGGTTTAATATTAGGACATATAGCTTTTTCGCGATAAAATGTGTTCACATAGAGAAAGCCATTATACACATTCTTAGAAAATCCAGAAAACAAAAGCAGAACCGTCAATCTGGTGGAAGCCCCATCAATAATCATAGAATTGTCGTTGTTAGAAACGGTTAACGAATTTCAGGTATGTAATGAATTTCAAATTTGAAAAGCACTATTGTGGATGAGAGATATGCCAAAAGCGATTATTCATAGTCATGTCCCACTGGATGACGTCTGGGGCGCAACGCCTGAAGTTGCGGCAAAATGCTAAGTCACGCAATCATGTTTTCGCTGTTGAGAGTCATCGTCGAGAAGAAACTAGGAAAAAGAATCGCGATTGCCCTAAAGCGATACAGTTATGGAGAAGAAGGCGGGGTGGTGAGGCGGATACATGTTTTTTATCAACGATAGTATTCATTGCGTGTATGTTAGCACTCTTGCGTTCGTGAACCGGATATTTTATTTTTCATCTGGTGTGACAAAGTAATCATGTTGTAATATTAGCTGTGACTTTATGATCGATTTGTTTGATTTCGTTTCGCTATCGAATTTGAATTTATATTAATTTATTGTTTTTTGTTTTCGTTCATTCCCGTTTTTTTCTTTAAACCAGAAACGTCTGCAGGTCGAATAGAAGGAGCAATAGTTAAATCACATCATACAACAATGGATCCTCGAAAATTCACGCGAGGTGGTCAAAATCGAAATGGGCAAGGCGCTTCAGCTGGAGCAGGGCAAATGCAGCATCCGTTAATTCAGGGAAATGGCAGTTTATTTTCACATGAACCGGTACAGACCTTAGAATCTCTTGCAGCTATGGAACATCTCGTAGCTCAGCAGGCTGCTCGCCAAATGGTCGAAACTAGAACAGGGTATGATCAAATTAATCTCGGTGGGGGTTTAGATTTGAGTGCTTTACGCGGTCAATCGGGCCTAGCACAGTTACAAGCTCAAGCGAATCAAGAGGCAATGGCATCCGAACTAGCAATGCGTCTCGCCAAGCAATCTAGAGCAGAGGAAGCTCTTAATTTGTCCGATGCACTTTACCAAAGACAGCATCTATTGCAACAACATGCGTTGTTATCTCAACACCAACAGCAGCAGCAACAACTTGAGGCAATACAAAGAGCAAATCAAAGTGCTTTTCTACAAGGCAATATGAATCAGGGAAATAGAGAGCTACTCCATCTACAAGAAGAGGTGCAGCTTTTGGAACTCCTTCGTGTTCGTCAAGGTTTGCTTTTGCAGCGACAAAAACAAGAGGAGGGCTTAAAGGCTGTCGCCATGGCTGCAGCCTCCTCGCAACAGGCTCATCAACAATCAAACATTCTTGCATCATACAATGAACTTGATCGCCTTCAAGCTCTACGTCAGCTACAAGCACAAGGAGGCAATGACACTGGAATTGGAAATAATGGTCCTCTCTCAACAGCAGCAGCTTTAGGAGTGTTTGGGCAGAGAGATATCAATGAAATTCTCAGTCAAGGTCAGCAACAGCAACGAAATCAAAAACTTGCAGCGTCTGCTTTAAAAAACAACAGCAAAAATGCAAGAATTATTGGCAGTGTTCCTCTTCTTCCAAAAAATTCACCAGAAAAAAAAGTCACATCTCCTCCGCAGAGTAAAGAGAGTGAAATTTACACTCAAGAAAAGATTGCCTTGAACAATCTTATCAAGCGACCTAATGTACCAAAGAAGAAACGACATAAAATGGTTGAAAATGGAAATCATGACGGTAGTGGTGTTCCAGACAATTTTAACGAAAAAGTCAGAAAAGCGATTCGAATGAATGAAAAGACAGATGGTGCGGAAGTTGATAAACAGCATCTTCGTTTCTTTAACAATGGCGTGGAAACTCATATGGATGGATCTCCTTTGGGAATGAATAAAACGGTCCAAACAGGGGTTGATAATGCGCAGCAAAATTCCGTAGCGATTACAAAAAATTCTTCTGTACAAATCAACGGTTCGTCTAAAGATCCATCTACCTTTCAGGGAATAAAGAATAATTCAGCTATGCCGCAGAATATCTTAAAAAATGGATTAGTTGAAACTAATCCTATGTTCAATCCTTTATCTAAAGGAAAGAAAAAGATTCCCAAAGCCCAAATGGAAATCAACAAGTCCCAATTTGAAGTTGCGGATTCCACTACAGTACCTAATTCAAAAATGAGCAAGCTTTTTCGACGTTCGAATGAAATCAAGAGGAGTGACACTCCAGATTCGTCCAATACTGTCGAGAAAAAGTTTGCAGCTATCCCAAGTATTCCTGCTCCTGCTCCTGCGCCTGTGCCCAACCCGGAACAAAAACACATCTCAGCAAACGCGACCTCAACCGTCACCGCAAGTCAACCTGACTCCGCTCCACTTGTCAAAAAATTGAAGAAGAAACCTCATCAATTTATTCAAACTAGCCATGTGATCAAAAAAAGAAAGATCATGGAAAGTTCCGAAGATAGTCTTGTGAATCCAGTTGACTCGAGTAAAGTTTCCAATGTACCAATAAAGCAGGAAGATCAATCTCAGAATGAGGGTTTCGAAACGGATAAGTCAAAACTCTCCAGCAAATGTACTCGTGATGAATTCTTCGCCTTTGTAATCGAACGTGTTCCGGAATTGGCTCCTTCTGTAGCCATCATCAAGGGACGCTTTGAGGAAGATGAAGTAAATGTAGTTCCATTGCAAGCCGTGAACTTGATTTTAGCAGAGCTCTTGTATTTAGCAAATATGGACAGATCAAATAGTTCATCAAGGAAAAAAATCAACAAGTCCTTACCACTTTTACGAGAGAATCCTAGCATGAGAATTTTTAAATGCATAAAACAAATCGAGAAGTACAAGAGCTCACTTGTAGAAAGCATGCGACCAAAGAAGAAAGTGGCTGAAGTGGTTCAATCACGCATCCCAATTCATACTCCAAGCACGCGGATGGAAAAGAATGATAAAATAAACAATGACATGAAACCTCCCAAGAAGGACATCATATCAACACCCAAACAATGGAAACCAGCTACTGTACAAAGTCATACGGAAAAATCATTAAAGAAGGAGGAAAACGAAGAGACTGAAAAGGAAAACATCACAGTAAAGGAGAATGGCGATACTTCACTCAAAGCTCAAGGTGTACAAGCAGAACCCGAGAAAAAAGAAGAGAGTAATGAAAGCAAAGATTTATCTGGCACTGAAGAGGCAAAACAACCAGAGTCCGGAGATACAACGAAAAAGAAAGAGAAGTCAGAGGAAGCACTCAATGCAGCAAGAGCACTTTTGAATTTTGGTGTCAAGTAGTATACATTTTTATGAGCTTTTAGTTAAGCTAGTTATATTTAGATTATTTACATATTTTTTACAATATTGAGTCTGAGATGCTGCCTTTTGGTTCATGGATGGAATGATGAAAAAAAAATAATTCGATTATTATGCCAAACCATGAATTTTAAATTGTGTTGAGGTTGTCTCTCTCAACAGCAATACTCTTGACTTGACTTTATATGGTTTTGTTAATTATTTTTTTTAAGAGTAATAAGAAACCTTTTTAAAAAGTAGTAGGAATAGGATATGAGATTGTAATGACTTCATACGCACTTACAAAATCCTCTGGGAAGTAACTATATTTATTTCTGGAGGGGCAAAGCCACAAAAGATATCCGCTGCTGCTGAATATAGTACGGCATCGTAACGAAAAGAAACGAAAGAATTTTGAGAGGGTTCCACCCGTAAATCGTAAATCATGCGTACTTCTTGATGGAATATTTGCACCTTTTAGAAAAGACAATTTGAGAATTGGATTTCGTATTTTGTGTATATAATAACACGTTTATTTTTGCTTACGGGTTTTGATTACCACTCATGTTGTATTTTGATTGATTCCTTCCTCTTTCAACTGCTGATCTTGAAAGGTTTCAGATGCGAATATCCACTCGAAATTATAATATTTTTTGGATCAAAAATAACCTATCTTGAAAAATGGCAGAAAGTAAACCCAAAGTAGTACTCGCCTATTCCGGAGGTCTTGACACATCAGTGATTCTAAAATGGCTTTGCGAGAAGGGATTTGATGTTGTTGCCTTCTGTGCGAATGTTGGTCAATATGAGGAAGATTTCTCTGCCATCCAAGCCAAGGCTGTATCAGCTGGAGCACTCAAATGTGTCGTCACTGACTTGCGTGCTGAGTTTGTGAAAGACTATGTTTTTGAGGCCATCAAGTGTAACGCTATTTACGAATCTAGGTACTTGTTGGGAACTAGTATTGCAAGGCCATGCATTTCCAAAGAAATGATTCGCATTGCAGTAGAAGAAGGAGCTGGATTTGGTAAGCACCAACGTATCTCAAGAATATGAATATCATCTATTGTATCAAGTTTGGCCAGAACTTTTAGAAATCATAATCTGTTGAAGTGATAATTATGAGTAAGAATAGAAAAATGAAGACTCACCCATTGTTTTCGAAATATTATCATTCACTCAGTTGCACATGGAGCTACTGGAAAAGGAAATGACCAAGTTCGTTTCGAAATGTGCGCTCAAGCCTTAGCACCCACTATCCAAACCATTGCCCCATGGCGTGACCCTGAATTCATTGAATCGTTCAAGGGGCGTAAGGATCTGTTGGCTTACTGCACTAAGCATTCCATTCCCGTGGATGCCAAACCCAAGGCAAATTATTCCATCGATGAGAATCTTTTCCACACCTCCTACGAAAGTGGTATGTTGGAAGATGCTATGTGTGGACCAGATGAGTCCATGTTCAAAATGACTACTAGTCCCAAGGATGCACCAGAGGAATCTGAAAAGATTCAAATTGAGTTTGTGAAAGGAATCCCCACCAAGATTACCAACTTGAATGATGGAACTGTCAAAACTGATCCATTGGAATTATTCCTGTACTGCAACTTTATTGCTGGAAAACATGGTGTTGGAAGGATTGATATTGTCGAAAATCGTTTTGTTGGAATCAAAAGTCGAGGAGTTTATGAGACCCCAGGAGGAACTCTTCTTCGTGCTGCTCACTTGGACCTTGAAGGTATTTGCATGGACAGAGAAGTTAAGAGAATCACTGAAACTTTGGCCTCTGAGTTTGCCAGATTGTGCTACAATGGATTCTGGTTTGCTCCTGAGATGGATTTGATCAGGAACTCCATTGATTTCTCTCAAAAAGATGTTGAAGGAGCTGTTGAAATTGAATTGTATAAGGGAAATATTACCATTACTGGACGTAAGAGTGACAAGAGTTTGTACAATGCTGACTTAGCAAGTATGGACATTGAAGGAGGAGGAGACGCCTTCGATTACAATCCAGGTGATGCTCAAGGCTTCATTCGTATTAACAGTGTGAGGCTCAAGACTTATGCTGCTCTTCGTGCCAAGTTTGAATAATTTATATTATAATCTGAATATTTTTTCACCATTGACTAAAAGAATATTGACATGTCTTTCTACAGCTTTTTAAATGTTACCTTCATTCTTATAGTACTAAATTTTCATTTTTTTTAGTTATTGATACACTAGGAATTAATTTTATTCCTATTTTTCAACAAGGGGGCTTCGAAAAATGTCTATTCTTTATATAAAGATTAATTTACTTTTAACATGTTGATAATTTACTCTTCGCTCTGCTTATCAGTGGCCAATTTAATGGCACGGGCAAGCTTGCTTCCAGGTGCCTTTGTTACACGAGCAAGTTTGGTAGGAACAGCCTTGATACCTCCAGCAATCTTAGCCATAAGCTCCAATTTAGATGGAAGCTTACTGATTTGGGCAATTTCTGAGGCGCTAACAACACTTCCGTCAATTACTCCTCCAAGAACTTCATGTGTCTCCTTCTTGTCGGTTTCCTTTGTGAAGGAATTCCATGCCTTAATAGTAGCTCCGATATCTTCTTCAATAAAGAACCACATGTTTGCTCCCTTCAAAAGTTCATCTCCAGCTGCAAAATCAGTTCCATCGATTGCTCTCTGCATTAACTTATTCTTTACAACGGACATTGTAGTTCCTTCTGGAAGAGAGCGTCTAAGGGTTTGAACTTCCGCAACATCAAGAGCACTGGCAGGGACGGAGAAAACCATCTCAGAGTTCTCAAGCAGTCCCTTTACAGTCTCAACCTTGCTTTTCTTTCCCTCAAGGCTCGTAGCAAACCCACTTGCTCCACCCATATTCAAAACCTGTAAATATTGATAGCATCGTTAGTAGTGGCAAAAGATTACAAAATCAAGACACTTCATTCATTGTTCACTTCGAAGAGCGCTCCCTCCATCATTATTATTGCAGACAGAATTCTTTTCATGGAATCTTAGTCAACTAAGGTCTACACGTAAAGAGCGGTATTCAACTACGTGCATACGTTTGTTCCGAAACTTGATGGGCTGCGATTTGCCGAGGTGATGGGTAACCTGAAGAAATCAAAATAAGACGCACCGATCTTGATCTTTGGGCATTTGTTGCACGATGGAACACAGGTGTGTTTCCTGTGAAAGCAGATGCTGAAGCAGCAAGTGAAAGGAGGATAACTTGCTTGGATGGTGCCATTTTTCGTTAGGTTTATTTGACACCAGAGATTGTTGATAAATTGAACAATAAGACAACGTGTTTTTTTCTACGATTGTTGTATAGTAGTGAAGATTTTTAAATAGATTGAGCCAAGTGTAAGAGACGTTCTATGTAGATATTCGTGCGTATGTAGTGGACTTCATCCTTTGACTAAGTCTGATGGGACACCAGCAGCACCCACTAAAACTCACTCAAAAAACGCACGTACGTAGCTAGAATTAAATTAGAAAAAACGATAGGAATCGATGTTACTCATTACTCACAATTTTTACATAACATTTAATTGTTCTTTTTCTTAGAGATTATTCGAGCAATTGATAGTCAATCACATTGCTGACGTAAGTCACTTTATATAGGAAAAGAAAGAAATTCCATTTACTTTTCCTAACAAATTTTCATTATTCATTTTGTTATTTAGACAACATTCACAGAATTATATTTATTTAGCAAATTTGAATTCTTATTGCAATGTTTCTGAGCTAGCTAACAAGAAGATGTGTTGAAAGGCAAAATGAGAAGGTTGTTTGAACCACACAAAAGAACGAAGTTTTCTAAATGATGACGCACGAACATTGGCACTATCATGATTGATGGAAACATTTATCATGCGAATTACATTATTTTTTCTTGATTGTTCTTTGGATTGTTCCGAAATTGAAGGACTCAGCAGTGCAAATTTGGAGTACTAAACAAATTTATTAAGATAAAGACACTCGACGAGAGCAAGAACTTAAGGGACAAACAAATAATGAGCGTTATGAATGTATACTACGAGCTTGATTTTGTTCGAGAAATAATTAAAACACACCAATGGTTTGAATTTTATTCCATTTTCTAGGTTTACTTCATAAGTATTTTTCCCTTACAAATAACAATAATACATTTTATCTGTTTCTTATTTTGCGTCAAATATTGAACATGGTAACTTCTTTCAAACTGGTTAATCATTCATTAGACCACGGATAAAGAGTTCTCTATCAAGTACTAACAAAGTAAAGACAAATACGATTTTAAAATATTAATTTATTCATTCAATGTTATTTATTCTTCTTATTCCCTTTTGTTTTTTTCACTGCTTTCTTCTTATCTTTCTTTTTGATCTTAGTTTTTCTCTTCTCTTTTCTTGCTTCTTTGACTTCTTTTTTGTTGGCTTTCCTCATTTGTCTTATAGCATCTTTAGCTTCCTTCACTTGCTCAGGAGTCATAGGAACTTTCACATAACGTTCTCTTTCTTCGTCTTCACTACTATAATCGCTATCATCGTCATCCTCCTCATCTGATGATTCATTATCATAATTTTCCTCTTCATACTCCTCATCACTATTCTCTTCTAACTTTCTTTCCACTGCTCTTATAACATCTTTGTTCCCCGTCAGCTTAGCAACAGCTTGTGCATATTCCATTTCTACTTCTCCATCCTGAATTTTTTGAATTTCATGATCGGCTACTTGATTCAAACTTCTTGGCAAAAATTGACTCATAAAAACAGCTTCGTCAACTTCTTCCTTCTGTATTTTCATTCTCCTCTCATCGGTGGAACCTTTCGATCTCTTCTTCGTTTCCTTCATAACTGTATCCATAATCTCGTCCAAAGCCTTTGACTCGGCTTCCTCTGTATCTTCCAATGTCATATCAGTCACAAATTCAAACAATTGCCTAGTTGTCATAACATTCAATCCAATATCTTTTTTCTTGCGAAAGAAATCATTCACATTAGCGCAATCTTTTCGTAAGAAATCAAGAGCAGAAGGATGATCCATCTCTACACTTTGACTAACATCAATTACATAGACTTCATTGTTGTGCCATAAGAGATTGTATTCAGATAAATCTCCATGAACGAGCTTACACCTTCGGAACATCCTTCTCATAATACAAACAGTTTGAACATAAGCTTCCCGTACTCTTCTTTCATTCAGGTTCGCATCCTTCAGACGAGGAGATGGCCAACCATTCTTCCCCAAGAAACTCATGATTAGAACATGTGACTTAAGAAGAATGGGTTCCGGACATGGTATAGAAGCGGCATGGAGACGGCGATAATTACGCATTTCTTTTTCAGCCCATACTTTCACCATTTTACGAGGGTTCGATTTACAGTAGCCATTCTTCCAACGATGTTCTCCAGTCACATACTTATCTCTATCTTTAAACACTAGAATAGACGTTTTATAAATCTTAATGGCATATTCTCTTCCATCTTGTTCACTTTTGTCTGATGCTACAATTTTTTGAGTAGATGGTTGTGTGATTGGTGCTGCTTCATTATTAGATGGTTTCTTTTTAGAATGAGTCTCGATTAAAGAAAGCGATTTAGCGTCACCTTTTGCATAATAGACATTGGCTTCTTTTCCGGTGGATAGACAACCATCAACATATTGAAGAAATCCACTACTTAGTAACTTAAATAAAATCATACGAGTTCTAGGATCCATGACCTGTTCAGATGTAGCACGATCATCACGCCCTGTGTGATTAGATTGTTGCTGATTTCTCTTCTTCTCTTTTCGTTCAATAGAGTTTGCAACTGAATGTGATATGCTCAGATTCATTTTTTTAGTTGAAATATCTACATTTGAAGAAGCTTTCGCGAGGTTTTTCCCTGTTGTTGTAAGTGAAAAAGCTCCAGTTTCTTCATCATCATAGCTATCGTAATCGAAATCGTCATCATGTTCTTCTGACTCTCGTGTATTGAAATTATCAATTGATTCCTTCTTTTTACTTGAAAGTTGTGACTGTGATTTTGTTTCTATGGAATTCTTGAGACATTTTTTGCCATACTCGCTCTCTTCTTCGGTTGATTTCTCAATGCCTTTTTGGGAAGAGGGCCCATTTGAAGTAATTGCCAGTCGTCGTTGCATCATAGTAATGAATGCGTCATCTTCATCTTCGGCATCACTGGCATCATCAAATTGACCCTTGACCTCTTTGCGGTCAGATGGTAATAATGGAGTGCTGGGTATGTGAACGGTTGACATTGTTGTCATCTTGAGCAATCTATTTCATGTATCTGATTTTTTTCTTTGAAAGAAATTTAATTCCGAAGAAAGAATCTGGTGGTGGCTACTGATCACGAATCTGCTCATATGTATTCTACGAACAATTTTACGCGTTTTACAAAATTTAACCATTACAGATATAAATTAGAAAACACAAACTTGAATGTCAAACGCTTCTTCATGATAGACAGCAGAGGAAAGTTCCAATTCGCCTGGTTCTTTGAGCTGATAGATGAAATAGACCATCTTTCGGGGTTGAGATTTGTAATAGTTTTAAATACAACGAAGATTACTAAAATAAATATTGTTTCTTTGTAAATATTGTTTGAAGATCAATCGAAATCTCTTTACAAACACTGAAAAGTAAATGCTCTTTTTGTATTCATCAAACAATTTTTCGTGTATATATGTGTGATACAATGAAATGAAAATGATTAAATTCAAGCTCCTTAAAACGTTGCAGTGTTCGATGTTATGTCGATATTCATATTCTTGTAAAACATCAAAACGCCGCATGATATACTAGAGAGAGAAGATGAAAAGCAGTCAAGTTACAGCAGCAAATATTTGAAATGTGACACGTTATGTATGTCTTTTTCTTCACTTGATGTGTTCTTTCGGAAAAAATGAATAGATTTTATGAAAGCATAAAAATAAAATATAGCAGAGCTATAAAGTAGGGAGATTTTGAATTTGAGGCTATATAATTGGGTCTTTAAGTAACTTAAGTTTAGGTTAATGAAAAAATTAGATTTAGCTCATTTTAAATTGTCTTTTAGTCAATGTCTTCCTGCATCAGTAAGAGTTGGCCACACTTAAAATAACGTACGTGAATGGATTACACATGTGTGAGAAACAGGATTGAAACGCTATTTAACAAGAAAAAATTTCATAAGCGCGAAATTACATCGATATATTGAATTGTTTAAATAGACAAAAAATGAATATTACACATTAAAAAAGTAATTTTCATTAAGTAAAAATATTAATGCACACTTTGCAGGGATTGAATTAAACGCTTTCCCATTTTAAAAATACCCGCTTTTTTAAGATGCATAAGATTCAAATGATTTTACCTATCTATATAATTAATGTACCATGTAAGAATACTTTACACAAATTTCAAAAGTTTTCAGATGTGTTTTTTAATTACTTCGAGATAGGTACCTAGCTCAATTTTACACTTCTTGGATTTGATCCACTTACTGAACCACATTTCATTGCAATTTTTGTAATGATAACAGCAAAGAATCAAGGAAAGAAACGGAACCTATAAAAAATCAACATACCGACTCGAGGCAGAACCAACAATAAGACAACAATGCGGTCAAAATCACCTACCTTTCTTGACTATCTTTGTCTAAGAGCTGACGACCCAATGTATGACGAAGAATTCCTTGATGAAGAGGAATTTGACGATTCTTACGATGATGGGTCGTACTCAGTAGATGGGTCCGATTCAGAAGATGAATATGAGAAAGTTTTTGAACGCAGACAGCGCCTGATGGAAAGAAAAGAGGCACAAAAAGAAAAAATAGAGCAGGATAGAGAAAGAATGAGGAAATGGAAAGAAGAAAAGGAACGAGGCAATGGACATGTGAATGTTATCAATGTTGTCTCAAATGAAAGACAGAAGAGAACCATTGAGAAAAAAATTATCAAAGCCGCTTTCGCAGATGATGATAGTGATGAGGAAGAGGACGATCGATATAAAGCCGTGATTGAAAAGGTAAAAGCCAAGATTGAGAATTCAAATATTGAGGAAGATACCAACATTGCATCACATAAAGAAGAAGAAACCACTATTTCACAGCTAAATAGTATGATCAATGAAGCTGGTGATGGTGCTGACCAAAAGTCAGCAAAAATCTTCAAAGCGAGTTCAAAGGATGAAGAGAACGACGACCAGGATTTCGACCCAGTAAGAAATATCAGATCCGATTACTCCGACGATGAGGGAGACTCCGTTTATATTGAAGATAGCGAAGATGATAACTTTTTCAACGACTTAAGGCAAAAATCATCATCAGAGGTTGAGCTTGATAACTCTGCATCTAAGATTGAAAATGACACGAAAGAACCTCAACAATCTAAACTTCAAGAAGTAACCATGAATAACACACAAAATCTGGATAATGTTGAGATCAACGTCGAAGAGAAGGATGAGGATTTTATTGACCCGATTTCTAGTTTTCGGGATGCTGAAGAAGAGTCAGATGCGGATGATTCGTTCTACCAACATACTGTGAAAGATGATCAAGATTTTTCTACTATAATTAATAATTTAAAGATTGCAAGGCAAGGAGTGGCAAGCGCATATGGTCAGATAAAAGAACTAGAGAAAAATGATCGCATGGATGAAATTCTAGACACTGAAAAGTCGAAAAGTAACGATGGGAACTCTCCTAAAGCAGTGCACAATCTTGATATTATATCCAGTATACGCGCAGATTCTCCTACTCTATCGTTGGGCCAGCGTTCTCTTTCACCTGTTCCATTTCGCGATGAATCCCCACCACGACACTTCTCTACAAAGTTGGACGCTGCTTTGGAACAGGATAAAGCTGAGTCAATGTATGTGAACCAAATTATGTCTACTAAGAGAGACAATGTAGATTTGATCTCTTCATTAAGGTAAAATACAAGAATATGTTATGAACGTTTGTCTTCAAAGTGCTCCAGGCAAATTTCTCAACGCGCCGGTGACAAATGTAATAAAGTGACGCTAATTATAAGCATTTTGATTTGGATTTTAAAAAAATGGCTAAAGATAAATATGTCATTCTTTTTATCTCATGTTACATCATGCCCCTTCAAATATTGCAACGCCTATCTATTACTAAAGAATTATCGCATCATGCTATTATTTCCATGAATGGAAACTACAGTACCTCTATCTTCCATTCTTGATGCGGTGTTATACCCGACGCTCTGTGCATTGCTGTACATAGTCCCTGTCGCTTGCATTGTTGCCACTGTTGCCATTGTCTGCACATTTCCACTATTATCCATTCTTGAAGCAGTGTTATACACTGCATTCTGTGTATTGTTGTACATAGCTCCAGGTGTTGCCATTGTCGACACATTGCCAATATTATCCATTCTTGAAGCCGGACCGTACCCCACATTCTGTCCGTGGTTGTACATTGTGCCTGACGCTGGCAGTGTTGCCATTGTTGGAGCATTGCCATTATTATCCATTCTTGAAGCTGGGCTGTACCCTTTAGCCTGTCCGCTGTTGTACATGGTTCCTGTCGATGGTATTGTGGCCGTAGTAGGAATATTGCCACTGTTATCCACTCTTGAAGGAATAAATCCTGTACCTTGCCCGTTATTGTAAGTAATTCCCGGGGCAGGCATTGTAGCTGTATTTGGAATATTGCCACCTCTTAACACCGCAGGCGAAGGAACATACTCATCGACCTTAGCGGGCAACATTTGTGAAAGTTCCTTTTTCAATGTCATCCATGTAGCACATCTTTCGGCACTTGCTTCTTTGAATCCGCTAGCCATTATCTTCAAACTCGCCATCCATTCCTTTCTTCGCTTTTGAGTTAACCGTGCTACCTCACTCGCCAATATCTTTCCAACTTCTTCCGTTTCTTTTGAAGTCTCAGTAAATGCGGAATCTGCCGATGCTGCCTCATATTGAAGTCGTTCCATTGCCATTGTCTGTCCATGCATCTGTAGATGCCTTTGTTGCATAAGAAATTTTGATGATTTTTCTGCTGCCTTTGCTCTTGCTGCTTCCCTCCTCAAGAGCATTGTTCTACGATCATTAAAGGCAATTCTTTCATTATTTACTTGACGATACTCCATAATAAATGGACCAAACGCGGCTGATAATTCAAGCGATAAGTGTTTACTTCGTTTCCCACTTTTCATTTGGCCAGTAGCAAGTAGACTTAATGGAATGTATAGATCAGGATGGCGCTCCTGTAAATAATTACTGCATAGCTTAGAAGATTCCAAACCAGCAAACATTGTTCGGTCTGCATATTCTCGGATCTGATGTATGAATCCCTCAATTTTAATCACGGACTGAACGACTGCTGTTAGGCGCAAATGCTCTGAAGTTGCAATAGCAATAAGCTCGGCATTTTCCTCTCCCATTTCTGCAACAAATTGATTCAAAACGATTGCATTATTGGTACTTTCGGCAACTTTAACAGCGGCATTCGTGCCAACACGACTAAGACGAGTCAAAGCATTGTTTGAAACCTCAGGCCAAGCATTACCAATATGATCTTGTAAAGTCAGAAACAAACGAAGTGGTTCTGACTTTCCCGCTTGAGGATGATTTGATAAATTATTCAAGTAAGTTTGAAGTTCAAGAGCACGCGCTGCTGCAAATGCTGGTGATTGTTGTTGGAGACCTTCCTCAATTAATCTTCCTTCGTGCTTGTCAGGTCTGAAGAAGAGGTAAAAATTCATTACAATATAAGAATGCACTCGAATACCACGCTCTTTACAAAAAGCACATATAAAATAATAAAATAATCGTTCCTACCTTGGTGGCAAAATGGACCCAAGACATGCATCCCTCAATCGATCCTCCAGAGCCACAAAATGACGGAAACGCCTTCTCACTACGATCACAGAGCCTGAATGACCCTGTTTCGGTAAAGTTGATACGTTGTAAGTCCAATGTGGAGGTGATGAACCAAATAGTCCGGAACTTGACATAAGTCTAGGATCATCAACTACTATATCACCATATATGGGATCAAAGGTAGGCACAGGAGTTTTGAAAAGTGTAAAATTTGAGGCCTCAGGTATTTTTCTAGGAGTTCTCTGAGGAGACTTAGAATTGTACATGCCAGCTAGTTTGGATGGAGATTGGACATTCCCATACCTTAGACGATTTTGTTCTTGAAAACTTAAACCGTCTTGGCCTGGAGATTGTTGTACATTTGCATTGGGTATTTGTGCTTGGGTTGGTTGATATGGAGATGTTGGAATGTTTTTTTCTTGATGCTGCATATGAACAGATGAAGGAGACTGCAAAGGGCTAGTTCTAGAGTTACTTTCGTTGTAACGACCGGTCATGTTAGAAGGTTGATTATTATTTGTCAAATTGCTAAGAGGGTCGTCCATGAGTATTCGAGGCTCATGTGTTCTGTAAAAAGAGGAAGGAGGTGCTGGTATTTTTTGACCTGCCTGTGCAGAAGATTGATTATACATATTTTGAACTTGATTCATGGCATTTGAAGCAGCAACAGTTGCACTTTTTTGGGCAAATGATTCCATTTCTCGTCTCCTTTTTACCTCTTCTTCTCTCCTTTGCCCTTCTGCTTCTTCTCGTTTTTTCCTTTCTTCAGCTCTTCTCTTAATTTCTTCTTGTTGACGCAATAATTCATCTTTCCTTTTGCGTTCTGCTTCCTCTAGTTCACGTTTGCGTCTTTCCTCTGCTTCCTTTCTGCGGCGCTCTTCTTCAATTTGCCTACGTTCCTCTTCTTGGCGTTTACGTTCCTCCTCTACGCGTTGACGTTCTTCTTCCGCATCTATTTCATCAAAAAGTCCACCTCCTCCATCATCTCCTACACCGCTAACAAGATCCATTCCCAATCTGTCCATACCACAGCTTTCGCTTTCAGAAGGAAAAAGCAGGCCGCTTTCAGCCAAGCTATTTACTTTCTTTGAAGAAGTAGACTTTTGCTCAAACGACGGTAAAAAATCAGCATTATTCTTACCCAGTTCAGCAAATAGACCACTTTCGGCTAAATTGCTTGCCTTTGTTCGAGGTAGCTCTTCTTGACTATGGGGTTGTGGCAAAGCTTCTCTATTAGGTACTGATTCATTATTGTGAAGTATCAAAGTTTCATTCGAATCTCCAAATAAACTGCTTTTATTATCAATCTCTATTTCGGCCAAAGATTGCAGCGAAGCTTCCTTTGATTTGTCCTTCTTGGTGGAAACTTCAATTGGGGGAACAATGCTTTCAAATAGAGTTGTGGCGGCTTCTTCAACATTTTTGTCAATTTTTTTAGTAATCACTTCTTTTTTGTCCATTTTCTTTGAAATAGAAAGACTCCTTAGTAAGCCACCATCGCCCAAGGAATCATCACTAGAATCATCACTAGAATCATCATTTATCCCTTCCAAATTATCATTTTCTTCAACGAAATTACTATTTTCATTTCCGTGAGCTTTGGTTTCAATATCAAATAATTTATCTTGTTCCTGAAGAGTTATCGGTTCTGGAGTTGTGTCCTTATTTTTATTTAAAGAAGTAGGAGAGCTAGAATTTTGTTGAGGAGAGGAGCGTGCAGAAAGATCAGTTGTTGATACAGAGAGACTATTATACTTTTCAATAAGTGGTGGCACAATACGTCCAGAAGGATCAACAACTTTTGATGGTTTCGGATCAGAGGGTGTTATAGGATCATCAACTATGTCGCCAAAAAGGGAATTACTTTGATCGCTTGTAACCAGTTGTTTACCATCCTCATTTTCATTGTCATAATTACCGAACAGAGAGTTGGATGGTTTATTTGGAGCAACATCATCGTCATCGTCATCGTCATCTCCAAAAAGTGCGTTGGAATTTTCCTTTGTAATTGCTTTGCTATCATCATCATCATCTCCGAATAAAGATTTCGATTTAGTCTGTGATTCAACTTTTGAAATATTTCTTTCTTCTTTGTGAGACTCATTTGTAGAAACGTTATTATTACAGACATCAAACTTATCATCTGTCTCATTTTCTTTCTCCATAGTTAACAAAGAATCAAGAGAAGGCTTTTTAGTTATTTCTTCCACTGACACTGGGTCCATAGGTGTATCAGTAGTTGTTTTCTGAGGCTCTTCAATGGAAGGCTCACTGAATAGAGTTGGAGTAACGTCCAGTTCATTATTCAAACATATGTCTGTGCTAGGTTTGTTGTCCACATCAACCAAATCATTCAAAAGAGAATCCACGGATAATTTCTTTGCATTTGATTGGGAAGAGGCACTTGTAGTATCTTCTTGGAAAAGAGGATTAGTTGTTGCTGCATTAGGTTCTTGTGTGTTGTCGGAATCTTTGTTCAAGTTATCATTGAATTGGTCATCTTTCTTGGCATTTTCTTGCTTCGAAAAAGGAGAAGCAGTTGTAGAACCAGTATCAGTGCTCACGGGTGGTCGGGGGGGAGGAACGGGGGGAGGAGATGTTGGTGGATTTGGGGGGGGAGAATTGGGAAGGTTTGAAGGGGTTGGGGCGCTTTCTTCTTGCTCATTTTTTGTTAAGGACGCCAATATATCAGCTGCTCGATTGGGAGAACCAATTTTACTTTTTTCGGACACTCCAGCATTTAAAGTTGATGGCAATGAATCTGATGAAATAGCAGAATCAGCTTCGGGAATTATGGCAGGAGAAAGAGTATCTTCATCACCTGTGAGAGAAGCAAGTAAAGTAGAGGCACGACTGCTTTTGTTGTTGTCGTTCAATTGCATCGGATCGTCCATTTTGAACCCAAACAACGTTCTGCCAGTATGAAAAATAGAGGAGAATGCACTTTTTCGCTAAACGATTTGATTGACCACAGTCACGAAGGCACCTTTTTTCTATTCTTTGGATTTTGTTGATTAATATAGCTATGCATTCGTTAATAATTACTAAACTACTATTTCTACTACAGTAGAGTTTCAACTCTTTTTCCTTCTTTGCTGATCTAATCTAAATCGGCTTCAAATTCGAGTGACAACAAAAACATTATATAGAAAATTGGTATTATATATGCGCATGAATCTCATAAAGTAAAGATTATTAAATAGAAAAGTTTATTCATGTGTATCATCTGTTCTACCATAGTGAATCTTCCGTTCTTGTTTTTTTCATTTTTCATTTTCTAGATTGGTTTTTGTAAATGACGTATATGTTAGAATTCTTAAAGAGTCAGATGATGTCATCCTTCTGATCACAATTTGGTTTTTATTCCTCTGTTCTTGTACAAATCTTTTTGCTCGGGACATGGTATAACATATGATTGAATCAAGGCAAAAACATGGAAAGTATTGGTCAATTCTATTCTATTTGAAAGACTCAATCAAATAAAAATGAAAGCAATTTTTGTTACTTTATTAACGTCTTTGAAATGGATTTCCTCCAGTAGCTGCTGTCTGACCAACATTACCAAAACCACCAAAACTAGATCCAGACTTTGAAGCTCCAAAAGGTGAACTTTGATTTGATGTATGTCCTCCAAAAGGAGATGCATTTTGTATACCAGAACTTCCACCGAAGGGATTTGTGCTTTGTGTTGCTGCTACAGATCCACCAAACGGGTTCGAGTTTTGTTGTGACGATGAAGATCCGCCAAATGGATTAGAACTTTGCTGTGATGCCGTGGATCCACCGAAAGGGTTTGCATTTTGTTGTGTTGTTGCCGTAGATCCACCAAAAGTATTATTTTGTGATGACCCTCCGAAAGGATTACTTGGTTTTGTTGATTGCTGGCCGAAGGGTGTACTCTGATTTTGGGACGAGGAATTAAAGCTTCCGGTTTGGGTTTCGTTAGGAATCTCATGTACAAATTTGCAATTATTTCCGTTTCGGCATTTTCCCTGAGCAAAAAATTTACATATCGGTCTATAACTATTGTCTCTTTTAGAATTCTGTGTATTGGACATTGAACTATTACCATATGGATTTGATTGAACTTGACTTTCTTGGTTCGTCGACCCAAACCCACCAAAAGGCGATGGCGACGGAGTGCCAGAAGATGAGGCTCCGAATGGAGAAGGATTTTGATTACTTGAAGAAGCTGGGAAAGGGTTATTTGAAAATTTTTGAACTTGTTGAGTAATGTTACTGAAATCATTTCCAATAGTACTCTTCTGTTCAATATTTCCTGATGCAAAAGAAGAACTCGTAGCTGATAATGGTTTCGTTTCTGATGCAGACTGAGAAGCTCCAGAGTAAAAATCAGCCACTGCACCAGCAGGAAGTGTTTTCTCAAACCAATCAAATCCGCCTCCTACCAGTTTATCTAATCTAGTTGCTGAAGGCGCGCCGAAGGCACCTTTATCAACATTTGGACAAACTTTCGTTATAATGATATCAAGCAATGGTCTAAACTTGTCAGGAAATTTGCGTGCGAGCATGTGACCAGCTATAGTCAAAAAAGAAACCAGGACAGGAGCAGTTATCAAAGGAAGTGTACTTATATTATCGGAAAGATCAAGTTGCTCAAGAAAATGCTCCAAAAATTTCACTGCACCATTGTTTCCACCCAAGAGAACATGTGCACTTGGTCTCGAAGACATCATTCCCGCTGCAACTGATATAATGCCCTTTTCACAAAGCATAGCAAGAAAATGTATTTCTTTTATAAGAATTTTTTTATTTTGCACAATATTTATTTTTGTTGTAATCCAGACCTTACCTCTGTGCGAGCTAAAAATCGTTCAAATGTTTCGAATTCGCCATCTTTTTTCCTGGCCATGCCTAAACTTTCCATGAGCTCATCCTCTGACATTTCTTTCACATTTGATTTCGGAATTGAAGGTATTAATGTTGGACATATCGTGAAAAGGTGAGCTGTAACAATTGGAACAAGATCCTTAACTTGTGTACAGAGAATAACGATTAAGTTCGCGATGGGGAAACCATCTCCCTTCACACTAAAGCAAATGGATTCAAAATGAAAATTAATAACATCTAAACATAGCACAGGAAATTTCTGAAACCAAAGCAACTTACCCATTAAAACCTTCTGCTTGTATCCTAACCACTAAGTTTGAAGCCAAAAGATCCAGTAAATATTCTAAACCTTTAGATGCTTCAGGTGGCTGTTGACCATCAGCCTTAGCAGCTTGATCATCATCTTTGCTCGTTTTCATGGCTGCATATATATCTTTCACAATAGCTGTGATTTTCTCTTTAGAATGATTCAACGTATTCAACTTTCCCTTTACAATCTTTTTCATATTTAATCGACGTCTAGATACAGCCTTACTTTTATCAAAGACAGAAATCGATTGACGGAAATCAACAAGTTTGGATATTCTTTGTAATCCTTTCTGAATATATGCGGGTTGTTCAAGTTTTTTGGATTCTTTTGGACCTTTCTCTGGTGTCTTTTTCTTTTCTTCTACTGTTGCTACTTGTGATTGCTGTTTCTGTAGCTCCTTTTGAGCTTCACGTTGAACTTTCGATCTTTCTAATTCTTCTTTCTCTTTGCGTGATTCTTCTTCATTTTTTCTCCTTTGTTCTTCAGCAATAAGTTTCTCTCGTTTTTTAGCTTCTTCTAATTCTTTTTCTAAATTCTGTTCATAAATTTTAGCATCTCGTTCATCTTGATGCAACAAAAGGCGCAATCCTTCTATTGCTTCTTTATGATCTTGATCAATTTTCAATTGTCTTAGTTTTTTCTTCTCTTCTGCTTCTTGAGTCGAGAATTTCATTTCACGTTGAAGCGCAAGGAGACATAGAGCTTCTTCCTCTCGAATTTGTTGGATTTCATTGGAATAATCTTGAAAGTCTTCTATCTGGGATGGTGGTAGAGTTGAAGAGAGAGGTGATACGTTTTTTATTGGGCTATTTGGTTTGTCAGAAATCGATATTCCAGAAAAAGCAGCACTCAATAAATTCTGAATTCTATTCTCAGAATCATTTTTTCCTTCGGTTGAAAACTCGAATTCATTTTCTTTTTCTTCATGCATGCAAAGCGTGTGGTGATGCAATACTGTAGCAGCATTAGCGGTTCGTTGACTTATTCTTCCATCAGAATATAAAGATGGAAAAGATTGTATTCTCATTGTAGAAGATTCAAAGTTTGCTTCTTGCTGATAACGAGAAGATGGGGCAAGAGTTGATCTTTGTAACTTGATTAATGCAGCAGCTGCACTGGTTTTTTGAACATACTCATCATGATCGTAAAACCCATACCGGGTTCTTCCAAATCCAAGTGGATGAGGCTCTTCTTCTTCCTCTGAATCTTCGTCATAATAATCGAATAATTCTGTCTCTTCTTCTTCAGAAGAAGTGGAATCTTCGTCTGAATAAAACGTCGCATCCAGTGTGAATCTCATTTTTATTTTGCTTAGCTATTCCTATTCTATCTATTGAATGTTACCGTTGGACAATTTTATTTTCACCCATTCTTAAACTTTACGTAAATTTTGCACTCCTGTATAAGACGAGTCCTATTTATTATTCATCGATAAATATTGAAAACAATCCAACAAAATAAAAAAATGAGCTGCAGAATGCAGCCCAACCTTTCATTAATTGATAAAAGAACAATAAAAATACCTATTTCTTCTTAGAAAATAAATTATCACATAATGCAGGATTTTTGTTATCATATAAAACAGAAAGTTATCAAATTGTCTGCTTCCTGTTTCCATAAAAATGAGCAAAAATAATGAATTTAATTTTGTCTCTCACAATTGATAACTCTACCATTATAAAATCTTTCTGCCGAGATGATATTTTCGAACATAGGTTTTTTGGTAACAAATGCCTAGTATAAATTTACTTTAAATAAGAGTTTGTGTCTCTAGAGCAAACATCCATAGTTCTGAATACTATTTTTTTTATTTTTGCATCGACAAATTGATCTATATGAACAATCATAATTTTAGACCTACATTTTTTTACCTTTGTATCTATCTTATTTGGGAAAACGATTATTTATTAGGATACAAATGATCAAACAGAACATGACTTTTGATAGAAATTTCTATTTTTGATGAAGGAATATATATCTATTCATTACGTTCGAGTGTCATGAGGGTCGGGTGTTGAGTCATTCTTTCACAACCACGAAGGTATTTCATATAGATGAATAGCATGGATTCCTGACACCTTAATAAATAAGGAACAACAATGAGTTCTTATGATTCGACCGAACATTAAAATGAGTCGATCCTATGGACAAGTAGGTAGGGTCTCATAACAAGTCTACACCCATTTCGTAGGCTTATGATATAGTCAGATTTATTCTTTTATCTCATTGGTCCTATCATAAAATTGTGTAGACACATTAAAACTATCACCCGTAACAATGTTAAGATTGTTTGGTCATCAAAGTGAAAGAGAAAATGAACGTGAAAATGAGACTAAAAATGAAGAACAAGTATACGAGCATGAAGAATACGCAATGAATGGAACTTCTATGTCATCTTCATCGGAAGAAGAAACTCGAGGACGTAAAGATATATTAATTTCACTTGCAGGTGCTGCAGGAAATATGTTGGAATGGTATGATTTTGCAGTGTTTGGTTTCTTTAGTGAAGAAATTGGAGAAAACTTTTTCGCACCGAATCAGACTGGAAATCTTGCACTGGTAGAAACCTTTGCTGTGTATGGCTTGGCTTTTTTGGTTAGGCCAATTGGAGGAGCGATTATTGGGAAAATGGGAGATACTTCAGGTCGTAAAGGTGCTTTAGAACTATCTATATTTCTCATGGCTTGTCCAACATTTTTGATTGGGTGTCTTCCCACATATGAAATGGTTGGCCCTCTTTCTACTGTTTTACTTATTTTGATGAGAATTTTACAAGGTCTCTCGGTAGGAGGTCAAAAAATGGCGTCCGTAATATTTACATTAGAACGTAGCCCAGTTAGTACCTGGGGCTTCTGGGGGTCGGTTGTCTTTGCTGTTGCAAATGTGGGAGTTTCTATTGCAAGTCTATTTGCGTCTATTATTCACGACAATTTAACCGAGGAGCAAATACAAGTTTGGGGGTGGAGAATTCCATTTTGGTTTGGATTATTTGGAGCGCTCCCTGCTGTTTATCTAAAGATGAATGCAAAGGAAGAAGCCATCGTGCCTACAGATTTGACGAAAGAAAAAGAATCAAACACGGAATTACATTTGATGGACCAATCTGAAATAACTTCTATTACGACGTGGGATCCTTTGAAAGAATCTTTAAGCCAAAAACACAGAAGGTCATTGATTGCGGCTATCCTTATCCCTACCCTAGATTCTGCAGCGCATTATATTTTATTCGTATGGCTAGTTATATTTATGACCAGTATCTTGGACCCGCCGATTCCCCATGCATTTAATGTCAACGCAATAAATGGATTTTTGGGTGGAGTTGTCCTTGCTCTTGTTGGAGGTTGGATTACTGATTGGGCTAGAGATTATACAATGACTATGTATGTGAGCGGAATATTTTTGACATTCTTGGCTCCAGTAGGATTTGTCCTTTTAGTTCACAGTGGAGATCATCCAACTCTTGTTGCTTTTTTAACGCAAATAGTCCTCACTAGTTTTTCCGCAGTATGGACAGGTGCACTTGTTCCATGGATTATCTTACTTTTTCCTCCAGAAATACGTTTGACTTCAGTATCATTAGCCTTTAATATTTCCATCAGCATATGGGGTGGATTCGCCCCTCTTGTATCCACAATTCTGGCAGACCGAGTCAGCTTAATAGCTCCAGGGTTTTTGGTAATGGTAGCTGGACTTTTTTCGCTTTTTGGTTTATGGCTTGGTTCGAAAGAATTTAAAAATCGTACTGATCATATTTTCAATCCAAGTGCAAATTCTGAAAATAATCTGCAATCTCCACTGTTAGCATAAAATGCATTTTTTGTAACATTTAAATTAAATTGATAAAAATAACCAATGATTCGAATTTCGAAATTCATCAAGAACAAATTGAATGAGAACAACTGAAATTTATTCATGTTCTGCACACTACATTTTGTGTCAGTCGTGTGATCAGTTTTTGGTTGTGACGTATTTGGCTTCAGAAAGAACAAATACAATATATCATACACCTTAAGCAACAAAAGTAATGAATCATTGGAGTTAGTCAACGAAAAAATTCTGATGTCATATTCATTTATTATCTGACTTAAGCCTCTCAAGGAAAGTGATGCCGTTTAAGGACATTATTCGTCCCATCTCAAAACTCTCTCTCATATATTTCTTTCACTGATACGATGAACGAAAATGAAGAAAGCCAACAAATTCAAGCTGAACCTATACATGGAGGTTCATCGTCGTTGAAGACGACATTAGCGGGCGTGGCTGGGAACATTCTTGAATGGTATGACTTCACAATCTTCACAGAATTTAGTGATATCATTGCCGATAACTTTTTCCCTCCTAATCAAGAAGGAAATACTGCACTTCTTGAAACTTTTGCTGTCTTTGGTATTGCCTTTATTGCGAGACCCCTTGGAGGAGTAATTCTTGGGAAAATGGGCGATGTTCATGGACGCAAAGGAGCGCTTGAACTATCTGTATTCTGGATGGCCTTTTCAACTTTTGCTATGGGATGTCTACCAACATATGAAACAATTGGTGGATTTGCTCCAGTTTTATTAATCCTAATGAGGCTCTTACAAGGACTTTCTGTTGGTGGTCAGCTGATGTCTTCAGTTTTGTTTACTTTGGAACGTTCACCACTGAAAAAATGGGGATGGAAAGGCTCAACTGTATTTGGTGCAATAAGTATTGGTGTTAGCATAGGAAGCGTCATAGCAACAATTATTCGAGATACACTCACTGAACAACAAGTACAAACATGGGGTTGGAGAATACCATTTTGGCTTGGTGCGTTTGGAGCCTTACCTGCATTATATCTTAAGCTTCAAATTAAAGAAATCAGTAGCTCTTATGACAATGTACCAAATGATAATTTGACACAGGAGGATGGCAATAATGAAAGTGCGAAGGATCCAGTAAAGGAAACATTCAAAAAATCACATCGACGAACTTTAGCTGCCACGATACTTGCCCCAACATGCAATTCGGTTGTTTATTATCTTCTCTTCGTTTGGTTAGTTATTTTCATGAATTCTATAATCGAACCCCCCATTCCTCATGCATTTACAATAAATTCTATCAATGGAATATTGGGTGGTATTTTACTCACGTTATTTGGAGGATGGTTTGCTGATTGGGTTGGTGATTATGTGAAAGTCATGATGATGAGCGGGGCAATATTAACAATATCAGCACCTTTTGCATTTTCAATCTTTGGTGGAGGTGGAGAAAGCTATGTTGGTATTATCGCATTTTTTATTCAGTTGACATTATCGATCTTTTTAGGAACCTATTTAGGGGCTATGGTGCCTTGGCTAGTGTTGATTACCCCACCTGAGATAAGACTGACTTCCCTGTCTTTGGGCTATAACATTTCTTTAAGTGTTTGGGGAGGTTTCTCTCCGCTTATGGCAACGTTGTTGGTAGATCAATTCGGAAAAATAGGACCGGGATATTTCATTTCACTGGCATGTGTTTTGGGCATGTTTGGAGTTTATATAGGACCAAAAAAATATTATTTCCCAAGATCGGAACATGCAGATGAATATACTGATGTCGAAGAGAATTTATCAAAACCTCTCCTGCAATAATCTCTTTATCTAGCAATTAATACTCAAGTGTAGTACTATAATGTTTCTATCATGCCATTTAACATTGTTCTTTTTTCGTCTTGAATAATGTATTGCACATTACACTTTTATGATCATAAGTTTGCAATTTTTATTCTAAAAAGCATTCTTTGAAAAACAAAAAAAGGTGCTCTTCTTGTATGACTTCTATTAGAATTGATGTTTATCAAATAAATATAAATGATTTGTTTACAAAACAAAGATGAAGTTTGATGGTACTAACAACCCAAAAAACCTCTTAATCCATTTCTAAATCTTCTCCTGATGGCTCTGATATTTAAGATCGCATCTTTCTCTTCGTTTTTTATCTCTGAAGTGTATCATGTCATTCTTCACTCGTATCTGAAAAGGTGTGCTATCAAATCAATTTCTTTTTCTCGCGTTTGGAATTGAGTGTATGTCCAGAGCAACAACCATGAAACATAAGGATAAAGAAAAGAAAAAGAGCCTGCCAAGTAAGTGCATTTGCAAATCTTTAATTCTATCCATTGATAAATTTTAATTTTAAAAATTGCATGATGCGAAATGTTTGAATATGGACACTGTAAGAGTACAAATTCAATCATGTGCAAAGCTTGTGACAGATCATTCACTTCTTCCTATCAAAATAGTGAAACAATCTTGAAGAAACTTTAACCTAAAATTATTAATTATGTTGAAAAAAAGGAGTGAAGCACATGCTCAAAATGAAATTCTTTTTTGTTTTCTTTCTATTAAAAAGTGACGATGCCTTAAATTATGTTACGTATCTACTGCATACTACGATAACAATAAAGAATTCTATGCAACCAATCCCGTGCTACATACACATAAAATAATTAATACATTAGAAATGAGTCCTTTGGATTCTAAGATCAATCAGTCGGCAATTATAAGCTCAAATGAAGTCACTGTGACAAACAAAGAGTATGATACAATTGAAACTCAAGATTTGAAAACTACCATAGCTGGGATTGCTGGGAATATCTTGGAGTGGTATGATTTCGCCATTTTCGGGTATTTCAGTGATGCAATTGGCAAAACCTTCTTCGCTCCAAATCAAAACGGACACGCAGCTCTCATTAAAACATTCACAGTGTTTGGTTTGGCATTTCTGGCTAGGCCTTTCGGAGGAGCTATCATTGGAAAGTATGGTGATACTTCTGGTAGAAAAGGTGCTTTAGAAACTTCTATATTATGGATGGCCTTCTCTACAGCTGGAATGGGTGTACTGCCATCTTATAGTGCGGTTGGCTCGTTATCAACTGTGTTGCTTGTCTTGATGAGATTAATTCAGGGTCTATCTGTGGGAGGTCAGCTGACATCATCCGTATTGTTTACACTGGAAAGCACATCAATGAAAAAATGGGGGTTTTGGGGAGGTGTCATCATAGCTGCAACTTCTGTAGGTGTAACAATAGGAAGTGTGTTTGCCTCTATTATATTAGACACACTACCAGAAGACGAAGTGCTTATGTGGGGTTGGAGAATCCCGTTTTTATTAGGGGCAACTGGGGCTTTGCCTGCTTTATATCTCAAGTCTCGGACAACAGAACAAGCATTTAATCGCTCCGCTGTTTCCACAGATACCTCGGTAGATAGTGATAATATTGATACAAATGACGATTTAGAAATAGATCCTCTACGCGAAACATTCAGCTCATCGAATAAAAGAGCCCTGATGGCAGCTATCCTTGTTCCTACACTCAATGGTTGTGCTTATTATATCATATATGTTTGGTTGGTCATATTTATGGAGTCTATTCTTGATCCACCTATTCCCAATGCATTTGAGATCAACTCTATCAACAGCTTATTAGGAGGCATCATACTGACTCTATTTGGAGGTTGTTTTGCAGACTATGTAGGCGATTACAATAAAATCATGATATGGAGTGCACTTGTATTATGTGTTGTGGCACCAATAGGTTGTGGTCTAATTGGTACCGGAGGAGATTATGCTCGGGTGGTTGCTTTTTGCATTCAATTGATACTAAGCTTTATTCTTGCTATTTTTAGTGGAGCTCAATATCCTTGGTTCATGAAGCTTTGTCCTCCCGAAATTAGGTTGACCACAATATCTGTTGGATATAATGTTTCGATGAGCATTTGGGGAGGATTCGCACCACTTGTAGCTACGATTCTAGCTGACCGAATAAATTATACTGCACCAGGCTTATTGGTGTCGCTTTCGGGTTTACTCAGCTTGATAGGCTTGTGGGTGGCTCCGCGAGATGTAATGCGTAGACCGGAGTCGCATATGAATGAAATTGAAGACCACTATAGATTAATGTGAATAGAGCAATTTAGGATTAAACCCTAAAGTACGCAATGTTTTTACTAATCGTTTCTTCTGAGTATGTATATAACCAATACGAAAGCAAACTACAATTGATGCAACCAATCTTGTTCAGACAGGAAAGGCTATATCTCTAGATATAACGCAAATATATGGAACGAGACCAAAAATTAATTTGAGAATATGTCAATGCTTTCGCAGAGATGGTATCTTAAATGTTAGAATCTAGAACGAAACATAAAAGGGGTTTTTGTTTAAGGATATGCGCATTTGTATCAGTAATGGTGATCTGCATCCAAATGAAACTGGGTAAAGTCGTCTTCTATATGCGAGTCAGATGAAGATGAACTATCTTCAATGCCTTCCTCGATATTTGAGTGTCTCCCATTAGGAAAATGTCTTATTCTATTGGCTGTGTGATTTTTTCTTCCTTCAAACGTTGGAACTATTAACGGACTTGCTATTTCTTTGCCTTCTTCAAACCATTCTCTTCCACAGTAACTCAATACATGAGGCCATAGGTCTAAGAAGCCTGTACCATGCTGTTCTAATCTCTTTCCAACTCTCAAAAATTCCATCACTCCTCTTCGATCCTTTGGAGAGAAAAATCTATGTGTTCCAGGCGACCAGTGTCCTTCTGCTGCTTCAATGAGAGAGATGCATTCATCAATCGATTCTTGAGAAAGGCAGTTCCATGGTTTCGCAGAATTTATCGGCTCGCGGGGAAGCATTTGTTTCAAAACAGGCGATGAAGCTGGTGTAATAACGTTTGGTGTCGTGATGGGAGAGGCAGTCGGAGAGCCGATGTTCACTGTGTCAGGATTCCTGAGCAAGTTGTTGCCCAAATTTGGATCATTGTTTACCTGTCTATACTCAACAATTTGTTGCTGTTGCTGTTGCTGTTGTTGCTGTTGTTGATGTTGATGTTGCTGTTCGTGTGGACGTACATATTCAGTGCCCATTTCAGACTCTGATGATTGAGAATTATTTGACTCATCCTCTTCCATATTTTCCATAGGCTGGTCATTGGTATCTCGTTCTACTTTGGCTCCTGCAATGAGCAATTCCCTCAAAACACCACTACTTCCCCGTGCAACTGCTACATGTATAGGTAGCCTATGTGCGAAATCAATAATTTCAATGGGAGCACCATACTTCATCAAAACTTTTGCAGCTCTAGCAGCATTGTAATGAGCACAATAGTGCAGAGGAGTGTACCCACTGAAGCGGCTGGCAATCATTGGTCCTTGAGGAAAGAGTAAGCCATGCCCATTTCCATTATTACGATCAGGGTTTGGCATGGACGCCGCAAAGGTATGCCCACAGCAGCGAACGGAAGTATCAGCCCCAGCCTGTAGTAACATTTCAGCGGCCCTTGGTGCGTCCTCCTGTGCTGCAAAGCAGAGCGGAGTAGCTCCTGAATTTGCTTGGGCGTTCACATTGGCTCCTCCTTCAAGCAATAGCTTCGTTGCCTCTGGTGCATCGGAATAAGCTGCGTCGTGTAAAGGAGTCCACCCTGTTGTATGGGCTCGAGCATTAGGATTAGCACCCGCGTCTAGAAGAATTGAAATGCACTTGGGGCTGTTTTTGAATGCCGCCCAGTGCAAAGCTGTATTGCCGTGTCCATCTGATACTAACAGAGTATGTGATAGGGATGATGTTAAAGCCGCTTTCATGGAGTGTGTAAGAGGGGCCTTTTCAATGAGTTTCTTAGCAGCTTGTAAGGGAGTTAATTGATTCAATGACATTTTCCTAACAAGAAGTTGAATGGTTCGTAAAGTTGATATGAATGGGAAATGCACAGGAGCAGTATTTGGAGAGTCTGCAGGCATTGAAGCTGTTGAGGATGACGTTATGGACGTATCACGCATAGCACGTGGGAGGGAGAATGATGGAGTAGAGCTTAATTTTTTGGACTGCCCCAGCAACATTAATGGCAAAAAGTGTGCAACAGGTAATTTGTCGCTCAAACTTTTAGACAGCTCCGAATATGTTTGATCACGAAGTCTAGATAAATCCAAAAGAAATGCTAAGCAATTGGTAGAATTGGAACATGCCGCTTCATGAACAGGTAGTCTTCGGAACGCGGAATATTTGCTGCGGGGTTCTGCACCTAAAACTAAAAGCATTGCAAGAATGAAAGGGTCATCAACAATGCAAGCAAGATGAAGTAGAGAACCAGCACTAGCTCCGATGGATCCGTCGAAAAGAGGGGGGATGCTTTCATCGTATTCTGTATCACTAGCCATGCTTTCATCATCGTCTTCATTTGTATTATCATTTGCATCACAACTACCTTCCATTCTGCTGTGATTGCTTTTCTCCAACTCATTTTGACAGTCATTCTTTTCATCAACCCCTTTCGAAGTTTTGCTATGCAGAACAAAGTTTGATGGTGGTCGTGTATTGCTGAGAAGTTTAGATGAAAAACGCATTGCTTCTTCGTCATCCTCGTGCATTTGTTGAAGAATGGAATACTTATTCGATTTTCTTCTTCTAGCATGACGCCAGCCTACATTTTTTGTATAGTTATCCCCTTCTTGCTCTAAAGCTTCCATCAAGGCTGCTTCCTTTACTTCATATGCAGCTGGATCGTCGCAAAGAAGAGAATTTAAAAGCTCAACTAGGAGCAGATTATAAGAAGGACCATGCTTTGCATGCGAATTCGCTAGTGTTCGACCATTTCCAAATTGCTGAGAAATTCTATGGAAATATTCATCGCATTTTTGCTCTGGACATATGATAATTTGTTTTCTTCAGTGACACCAAATATATTTCTAAGGACATTATTGAAATCAATTACAACTCACCTCCAAAAGCAGCTCCGGCTTTAGTTGAACCTTTTCCTGGAATGGGATAAGCAGATACGATCGATTTTGCAGCAGACAATACAAATCCATGAAACAGAGAGTTATAGTCTTTTTCTGCTACAGCTGTAAATATTGAGAATGCATCTAGCTGCCCATTATCCGCTGAATCGAATTCGTCATTCTGCATTATGTCTCAAATTGTTGGATGTCCTCGATTTGAATGCTCAGTAAATGACTGTCTTTTCGCCCTTTTTGATAGTGAATAGGTATGAAAGACTCTCTAGCTTTGATTATGATGTGGCTGGAAAAGAAAGCGAATGGGTAAAGTCTCTGTTAGTTGATGACACAATTTGAAATAATGTTCTTTTCAAGTTCAATTATCGCTAGTAATCACTTCAAATCAAAGAAATAAATACTTAGATAAAAAAGTTCTCAAACATTTAGTAATAATTAAACGAAACAGGACTTCATAGATAGATAGGAATTTATGCATTAGAAGTCATGTCGTCTGTCAGCCTTTAATTAAAAAGATCAGCACTCTGTATGGACGATAGCATCTGCCCATATTCATAGACATGCGTGCAAATCTTCGTTCAATCAAGTAGAAAATACTTAACTTCTTTGATCAGCGGATAAATAAGCAGCTTCAATCGAAATATATCATAGAACAAAAAATACTTAGGGAATATAGCATGCTGCCTACGCAAAAGTTCTAAGTGCACTCAGGACAGTGTCAAAAATATCATATATCGAGTTCTTTTCCTAATCTAAATCTACCGAGCTTTTATGCGAAAGCAATTTCCTCCACAAAAATGATCAGTCACATCATCAGTCAATCACCTCCAACATCAATGCATTGATTTCAAAAAAATAGTCCGACGCAAGTTTTTACTTAAACACCAATTAAGTGAATCAATTGTGCAAGCAAAATCTTTGAGCAATTTCCAGGCAAACTTGCAACAAAACTGGGAGAAGAAAGCAACACTATAAACGAAGACGAGATGAAAACCTAACTCAATGCCTTGTGTTTACTGAATTGGCTTAACTTACAATTTTTCAAGCTAGAAATCTGTTGCCTAATATTTCTTTGAGGAATTCTTTGAAAATTGTAGTTTATTGAATTGATGATTTGATAATTGGGTGTGAGTGATGTGCGAAACAAAAAAATGAATGTTCAAGAATTTTGACAGATCACCTTTCCAATCAATCAATAGTGATCGTAACCTTGAGATACCAAAAACACGTACGAAGAATGGAATTCTTCTCTCTAGAGGGAAAAGATTTGTGTTTGTATGAGTTCCTATACTCGTATTGATTGTTCCTAAACAAAAAGCATCTGTTAGATACATTCTTTTCAGTATATACAAATTAGATAGCTATTAATAGAAGTTTACTTTGACTAAAATGTATTTATTACACGCACATTTTTCAATTTTTGGTATCGAATAATGTGGAAAGAAAAACTTGTGATGCATCAAATAAACGAAAGCATTAGGTTACCACAAACAAAACCTAGTTGTGGCAAGCAATGGTTTACCAACCTTAGTTCATCACTTCTTCCTCTATTGAAACTCATAATAGGAAATTTGTTGTCCTCGAAAATATAAAGAAGATCGAAATTAATATTTTACAAAGATTTATTCAAAACAGGTAGTAAAAGAAAATTAACATATTTTTTCTTTGTCTCTATAGAAGCAGAGCCGTTTGTGATTCTTATTCGTCATTTGAAAAGTGTACCTGAAGCAAAGCTAGGAGCAAAAGTCTTTTCTCCGTATTTTTTATTTGAAGGATATTTGTTCTTTGTCAGAAACCACCAAGAAATCGTGTGATGTTACAAAAGTTTTCATGCAATCGTTCACATATTACAAGCTTCATATTATGAAATCTTTTTTTAGATTAAAGATATAAAATATGAATTGAACAATTGATTCGTGTGGTAAAGTATTTCATGATTGAACAAATTTGACATAATGGTATGTTCTGGTCAATCGAAATAGGCATTCTTTACCAATGATGAAAGTACATCTGTTTTATTTCATGAAAGAAGGAATCAAAGAAGAAATCTTGATGTATAAAGTCGTACAAGAATCTTTGTTTCATGACAGCCTTCTCGCTCTAGTTTAATGCATTCAATGTACGTTCATTTTATTGAAGTTCAACTTAAAATGTTCGGAACGCTATTTAAAACCAGATGGATTCAGCAGTCAATATGCTTGGAGATGCAAAATGATAACACATAGCAACTAACTTTGTTCAATTTTCGTGACGGCAGTTGCGCGTATGTAGTTTGCAACATTCATATTTATTATATTTTTCAAGATATTTAGGGGATCTTAATTTTAGGCATAATCTTATGTCATCAAACGAAAAGATCAGTCAACTTTGGAAAATGTTTTTGATAGGTGAACTACTTAGGGAAAAAAGTGAAAATACACATACAATATTGACATCATTTAAGTTATTCACCTGACACTGTTATAGTCTCCAATACACTTTTTTACGTATGAACTTAATTCATGTTCTTTTTCGATGAAAAGAACATCAAAATCCAAAGATATTTTAGGTAGCACAACTCCTCGATTGCGTTCTCATACTATCCAAAGAGATTGAGATTAAAAGAACAAAACCAAGCATCATTTCACTGACAAAGCTTTTAGTTTGACCAGCATTGAAAAATATACATACTACAAAGTGCAGTTGATTTTAAAGTGAAAGGCTTTTCAACTACTTCTTCAAATAATACCGGAGGCAGCGAAAAATCCGAGTTCCATTTTATTGATTTAATTACCATTATTCTTCAGAATGAAAGCGTCTATATTGAACATGTTACAAGCAAGTCATGTCTTGACCTCATCGTTTCTCATGTTGACCATCACTATTCGTACAAGTAATTCCTTCACTCCTAGTGCACATATTCATTCAAAACAACACCATACTGATCACTTTTCGTCGCACACAATTAGAATGGAAACCCACTTATTCATGGCTAAAAACAGTAACCGCGCAAGGACTGAAAAGAACTTGGAGGAAATGATGGGAGATGACTGGCGTTTATTTCGTGCACGATTAGTTGCCCAAGAGAATGACGAATCTAAAGATCCATTATCTGAGATTCGTGAAAGCGAATTAAACACGGGTAAACAAGAATCTTCAAACTTTTATGAAGATGATGAACAAATTACTCGCCAATCGCAAATAGCGAATTTATTTTCTGGTGCTATTGCTTCGATCTTTTCGAATAAAGAAGAAGGAACTGTCCAGCATCACAAACTTAAGACCAAAGATAAACAAGAGCAGTCTCCAGATGAAACAACTACTTTGGACGGACCCGAATTCATTAATCAGGGACAAGGAATTTCTATTGGGTCAACAAAAGTACCCTCCTTTATTTGTGAAGACCCTTTTGCATCTGAAGAAGAAATTGTCGCGACGACACAATACATCAGCGCCGCTAGGCAACTGGACAAGTATAAATGGGCTCATCCAATTTCTCACATCGAACCAGGTTGCGTATTGATTGCAAACGAAAAACTCGGTGGTGTTTTCCATCAAACTGTGGTTCTAATAATTGACCATCACGAATCCACCGGATCTACTGGAGTTGTTATCAATCGGTGAGTTACACATTATTGCATCTTTTTTTTCGTTCCCATATTTACTTGAAAATGACACTAATATCTTACCATTGTTATGCGTCTTACAGACCTTTACCTGGTAATTTATTAAAAGTCGCTAGTGAAACTGTCTCAAACGTGGACTTAAGCCTCAAACTTGCATTCAATTGTGCTACAGTAACATACGGTGGTCCTGTCATGCAAGAAGATTACTCTATCCTCCATGGATATGGAGAGGTCGAAGGATCTAAAAAGGTTGCGCCGGGAATATTCGTTGGTGGATCCAGGGAACTAATGGATGAAGTAAGAAGTAATAACTTTGATCCTCATGAAGCTCTTTTCATCAAAGGACATGCTGCATGGGTTCCGTCTCAACTCTCGAGAGAAATTAATAAGGGTGTGTGGTACACAGCCTCAGTTTCTCCTGAATTTGTTTTACGTTATGCAAATGCATCAAATAAGGACAAAGAGAATCAAACCGACGATCTTTGGTATGATATTTTAACCTGTATGGGTGGAAAATTCTCAGAGATTGCGAATCGATTTGCAGAATTGGGGGATCGAAGAGTTGGTCCATAAGAGTCATATTAATCTTATAAAGGACTTTGCGTGCTCGAATCCCTCATTAATTTGAATATTAGCTTACTTTGTCACTCGTTGACAATTGAATGAAATTAAAAAATATGCTTACATGATAATGCCACAAATATATGTAGGATGTATAAATATTCCTTGTGTTGCTGCAAAATTAAGGGTGTAGGGTAGTAGTTGTATACAAAGAGTTCGAGTTCTTTAAGTACGCTCATTCAACTGGTTGCGATGAGTTGTCTCGTGTTCAATGCTGATTTGCGAAACCATAAACAATTACAATTGTGATCAAATACGCTTTTTTATTAAGCTTCTTTGCTTTGCAGAACTTTCTCTGGCTCAACAAAAATCTTTTGTGTGGAAAAAAAAGTAATTCTATATTAATTATGCATTCATGCCTTCATTCAAAATCAATTGCAAATATGTTCCCGCTGTATCATTGGATCTTGTTCCTTGTTATTCTTAGAAAATGGAGTTACCCTACCAACTAATATGTATTCTTTTTTTTTATTTGTTTTTTTTTTTTTACTCGTACTCGTGGTTCACTCAATATGCCTATATATTCTGACACGGCACACTCTAGTATACAAATCGGAAATATTTTGTTCCCTTCAAAGCAACACTAAGTTTAGCAAAAAGACAATTGCATTGGATTCAAAGGAAACCATCAAACACGAGTTAAGTGGTTCTTTTCCAAGAGTGCATGAAAAGTAAGTCCAAATATACTTTTCCTTGCATTAGTGTTCCCCCATAGTCTACAGAAAATATACTAGAATTTTCAAAATTAGTCTTGATTTAGCTGCTGTTTCAATTAAGTCATTAACGAGTTCCAGCTCTGGAAAACTTGAATCAACAAATTTTATCTTGCATGATAAGACTAATTTATTTCGTTTTCTTCATTTATCACTTGACCAATTTTAAAATCATAGCTTTGATTGTATTATTCATAACGAAGAGGATATTCTGACAGTTTTAAATAGGGAGTCCGCGCAGCCAATATTTAAGCAGTTCTTCAGATCGATCTGAATTAACTTACGATTATATTGCTTACTTCATCTTCACAATTTTTTGCTTGAGTAATCGCTTAGATTTTCATGATGTTTCCGCCTCCACCTGCGGGACAGCTGAACGTTCCTTTTGGCGATGCGTTCGCAGGAGGTCAACAAAATGAAAATCCAAATGTGACTGCATGGCGTCAAAGACAGCAGCAACAACGCAACTTGCGATTTTTAATGATGTGCGTTTTTATGCTGCTTATGATGGAGGGAGAAGACCCCAATATGAATGATCCGAGAAATTACCAACGTATGAAGCAAAACGCAAAAAAGAATATCATCGACAAATTATTCCTTGAAGAAGACATTGCGATAGAGAGAAAGAAATTGGACGCGCAGATTTTAGAAGTGGTAAAAATGGATTACAATTATAAGAACATTATGTCATTGAATAAAGATATTGATATGGTCGGTATATCTGAAAGGGTGGAAAAAAGGAGGGAAATTGTCACTAGCAACGAAAATGAAGAATCGAAAAAAGAAAAAACAGCTGATGATCCTGTTGATGAAGATCGTCAAATGATTCACCATTATCCGTGGAATGCTTCTGGAATTTATACTGGGTTGTGGAGTAGACAACCTTATAAGAGCAATATTGAGGGTGATACATTGGAAGACATGGCAGAAGAGCTTACAAATGGGCCTTCAGACGAAGGTATGAGAATGCAGATGCAACAGTTGAAGAATCGTGGCAGGAGCATTGGTGTGTACATTCTAGAAGATGGATTTGTTATGGAACCTGGCAATGCAACAAGCACTCCGTCAATAGTTCCTGAAGTAAAAATCATATCTGATAATGAGCAGCTTAATAAATTAAACCTAATCGAAGACAATATCCTCTCACATTATTCCGAAAGCGCAACATCTAAATTCAAAGAAGAGGAGCAACAAAAAGATGGTGGGAAAATAGTTGCCCAATTATTTTCTAACTCCATCCCTGGTATGAGTGAGATATCTTTTCTTGACGGGTTCATCAGATTAAACAAAGTTTCCCAAAATAACATTCTATTACGAGTTCGTGGAGTCGCGGTTCACAAACTTGGTAAAATATCCCTCATCTCTGAGGTGCTTCCTAGAAGAAGTGTTTTATTTATTGACTCGGCAGATAAAAATGTGGAAACATCTGAACAAAACCGCAGAAAATTGCAAAATGAACTCAATAAACTCAACCAATTATCCTCCTTAAACCCTCCTCTTGGAGATTTGAAGTCAAAAGAAGATAAATTCATGTTGAACATTCGTGATGCAGCTTTGGATATGGACATGTTTCTTCAAAGCCAGCAAGAAATTCTTCGCAAGGGGTGGAAAAAAATGTTTGAAACACCTGGGTATGAGTCCTTTTTTGAGGATGTGTGGAATTCAGTAGCTAAAACAAAAGACTCATATACTTTGAATCGCTCACGCAACCTGGAGGTCCTTGATAATGACGATGAGTCAAAAAGACCTCATAAAGAAATTGATTTGTCTCGTATGCGACCATATCCATATGTCCCTGATGACGAAACTCATAGAGCAGAAAAGACTATTGGGATTTACAGAAATACTCCAAGTAGTGAGCAAATATTTCGAGATTGTGAGTTCGAAATAAATCTGAACATTTCAAGCACAACATCGGGAATTGCTGACTTTGAAAATCTGCTTCTCTGGCAAATGGAAGAATTCAATGCAGTGTCTATAAGCAGGGAAGATAAAGAATCAATTGAATCTCTTGCATCAGCATTAAGCATGAGCAAAAAAGATTCAAAGATTAGCAGAGAAGCACTTGCTTCTAAATTAACGGGCGAAATAGTCTCTCACCCGTGCAAATTTCTAGCGAATGTCACTCTAACTTCGCGCCGCATTGATTGGGAGGAAACAAAGGGAAAAGCAATCAACTACTCTTTTTGCATGATGATAGCTTCCCTGGCTCAAATTGTGCTCCTCCTAAGACAACTTTTACACACACAAGCACCAAGTGCTGCAACACGTGTTTCTCTTTTGTGTATTGGATGGCAGACACTGATTGACGCTCAGTTGTTCATTATACACATTCTTTTGTGTCTCGAAATAAATCTATTGATCCCAGCGTTCTCTTCGGTTGCGTTTTTTGAGCTTCTAATTTTTGGTGTAATTGAGATGAAATATTTATCTATCATAGTTCGAGCTCGAAGTAATACTGCGGATCCCAACAGCACAACAGAATCTGTACGACGGAAAGTTACAATACTTCGGGTCCAGTTTTACATTGCAATTTTTCTCTCATTCATGTTATTCTTTTACATTGGGCAGCATTACTTGACTGTCTACATGCTAGGATTATTTTCTTTTTGGGTTCCTCAAATTATTCAGAACATTATCACTGAAGCAAAGCGTCCATTGCATAAACACTATATTTATGGCATGACCTTGACAAGGCTTGTGGCACCTTTGTACGTTTATGGTGTGCCTAATAATTTTTTGAAAGAATATAATCCCAAGTTTGAGAGTGACGTCTTCATGTGTCAAGCTCTCATCATATGGGTTGGATTGCAGGTTGCAATTTTGTTAGCGCAAGGAAATTATGGTGCCCGATTTATGATCCCTGCAAGGTACGTAAAGGATTTTCACATAATACATTTGTCTCAAAGGCTATCCAATGAATATTCATGCAAACTTATAATACATTTGGTTTGTTCTTCTTTTTGAGTAGATTCCTACCACCGAAATTTAATTATCACCGTCCAATTCCAGAATCAATGCTGACTGCCCTTGAAACAGCATCTGAAAATTCTCAAAAGAATGCTAAAATAAATGAAATAGATATCTCTGGGGCAAGTGAAGGTACACGCAATAGGATAAATGGTAGCAGCTGCAGGCAAAACTCTACAACGATAATTGAAGATCCTGATAATGGACCAACACTTGACTGTGTAATATGTTATAGCCCAATTGATATTCATAACCGAAAAAAATACATGCTAGCCCCTTGTGAGCACATCTTTCATCGTGAGTGTTTGGAGCAATGGATGGATGTAAAAATGGAATGTCCAATATGTCGGACAGAACTTCCAGCATTATAGTGATTAAAGATACTTGAAATGAAGGAAATCTTCCCATATTGCAATCAGAAATAGAAACGCGATTGTCTCTGATACATAATATTAGTTTAAAACATGACTTAACACAAATATACAATCTTTAATGTTATTGAAGTACATTTCCTCACTAATGAGTACAGAAGACAACAAAAGCCCCCTTAGCAATTGAGTAAGGATAAACATGTTTCACAGACGCTACATTTTTCTGGGCATGATTGACAAGTGAAAACACCAGCAGTAAATAATTCCTGGGCTGATGAGCACTCACAGCCCTTGTCTGTGGCTGGATAGTCATTACAGGTAGATGTCAGGTCCATGAGCCAATCAAGGGAATAAGATTCGCAATTATCAATATGAAAGGGTATGATTCCCCGAGGATCAGCACTAATAAGACTAAAACTCATTGAAGTCTGAAGTATTCTTGAAAAAAAGAGAAAATCTTCTTCTCCATCTATCTTGTCTTCCTCCTTTTTTCACAAACAACAATAAAAGAGAAAATGATGCTTAGTTTCTGTCCATAATCAAGTGTAAAAAGAGTTCAAACTTTAGGACTTCTAATTTAAAGCAGCACGTACCGAAGGGAGTGATCGTTCCGCCTGCACTTTTATTTCTTCATTTTGAATGCGATGCCGTATTCTATTATATTTTGATTGCTTTTGCCTTCGTAGCATATTCAATTGACCCCATACTACATTTAAAGTAAGCCCTATCGATAATAGTATTCTGATTGTCTTCATGGTATTTTTGGAAAAGCAACTACTGAAAGAGTTTTAAGTTGGTTTTCTAACGTGCACGCTACCAAAGCAGTTCTTTTTCTTGATGTAGATGCAACTATCGTATAATAATATAGCCCTACCTGATTTTCTTCTCTCGTTCTTGACGTTCAAGATGACTAACTAATCTCTGATGCCCTTCTATACTGATCAAGATGGAACACCAGTTGCTAGATTTTTCTGAACAAATTTTCAAAAAGATCACAAAATTAGGTCGTGACTGTTACTTCTTGGGAGAGAAAATACTTACGTCGGAGCATATAAATTGCACATAATTAATTTTCAGTATGTATTTAAAATAGCTATTCCAAACTGTTTAGAACAATTTATTCGTTATAGATTTATGAAAATAATTATACTTAACAGATATTGCATTTTAAATGTTTAAACATTTAGATACGTTACTTATGAATCGCCTTACTTTTAATATAAGATGCAATAAGTAAGGAACGTTCTTAGATTTGAGCTGCTCCAAATCTTTTCCTTGTTCATTCTTCAGGTGTTGATCTATTTTCACAATATAATCCACAACATGCAGATTTTTTCCTCTTTTAACCTTGTTCCTATTTGAGTCTTCGAAATGTTTAACGCCTGGATAGCAATGACAATCTTCAAGGTTTAGCGATCCTCTTTCCTTTATGTGAAGTGCAGACCAACTTCATCTGACATATTCATGAAAATGTCTTATTCATTTTAAGCACTTCATATTAGAAAGAGGTCATGATGAATGAGTGTCTAAAACGTACTTTAGTCTTCATTTTTTGTCACTGCCGAATGAGAATAAACCTCCTATTGAGAAAGATGGGCATGCTATTCTTGGGTATTCAATATCAATTCTTAGATTTCTTTGCTTCCCCTGATATAGATTAGCTTTGGGTAGCTTGCAACATGCCTTGGTAAAGACTACTTTTACTTCACTTACATCAGTCAGGACAGAAAACAACGCTGCCGAGGACTTTTCGTTAAAATGTACATAGAAATAATTCAGGATAGGCCATGCGTTGGATATGTTTCACTGTTTTAGATGAAATAATGAAAGCAATTTCTCAAGTAGTAAAAGAAGAAGAAAAAGGTAATTTTATTCCCATAAATGACAATATTTACAAAATAATGGAAGCAACACTTCATCCTGAAGAAATAACTCAAACTCGAAAATACAAAATCTTTTCCAGATATACATGTGAATGAATTCAATTTCAAGAAAATGGCGAAGCCTATGCATTCTTAATACTGGTGCTCTTTGAATAGCAAGCCAAATCGAGTGCCTTAATGAATAGATTCGTCAAATGAACAAATAGGCAATAAGACTATATGAATTTGCGGGGTGCGAATACAGTTTTGAAGTAAGAAGTTATGCAATATTATGAGGGAGTAAGGCTTCAATTCCACAGAGGAAGCTCCAAAGAACAGGCAGTACACAGGACTTGAAAAAATGTGAATAAGATGTAATTTGAAAATAAAACATTATTTGAAGCAATTATATTCAAAAAGGTATATTACGCTAAACCGGAAATGTAATCGTCGTTTGATTTTAATTATCAACCCTCTTGATGGCGTTATTAATTGCGTCACACATAAAAGTGCTTCCCATATAACTACAATGAAGATACAAATAATGCTTGAAATATCAATTTAAGCAGCTTGTTTTAGTTCAGTTTCGCCAACGCATTCAGAAACGAATTCTTCAACAGTCTCTTTCATCGCAGCCTCATCAAAATCTCCAGTGAATACACAGTTTCCAAGAGCTCCCTTAAGCAGAATCAACCTTAACTGTCCGTTAGCAACTTTTTTGTCAACACTCATAAGATTTAAAAACTTTTCTGTATTCATGGGAGAATCAACTGGCAAATCAGTAGGTAAATTAGCTTTGACCATGATATCATAAACTTTTTGGACTAATTCAGGTTCAATCCATCCCATTTTAGCACTCATTGTAGCTGCCATGCAAGTTCCAATAGCAACTCCTTCACCGTGGAGCCAGGTACCATATCCAGATCCATTTTCAATAGCGTGACCAAATGTATGTCCAAGATTAAGAGTTGCACGAACTCCTGCTTCCAACTCATCTGCTTTAACAACTTCTGCTTTATTTTCACATGAACGTTTGATAGCGTATCTCATGGCACCGGGATCCCTAGATACCATTTTGTCCATATTATCAAATTGCCAGTCGAAGAATTCAGCATCACGAATTAAACCATACTTAACAATTTCAGAAATTCCAGATTGAAGTTCACGATCAGGAAGAGTTTCGAGGTTTTTTGTATCAATAAATACACATTCTGGTTGATGAAATGCTCCAATCATATTTTTTCCGAGCTTGTGGTTAACTCCAGTTTTACCACCAACCGATGAATCAACCATAGCCATGACAGTTGTTGGAAGCTAATATAATATCAGTTTCGTAGCAGAATTGATGAAGGTTAAATTGAGAAGAAGTAATAAAGTCGATTAAATTTATGATGAACGTTATTGCAGATATAATGAAACTAAAACTCATGATCATGAAAGCCTTACCTGTATGAAGTTCACTCCACGTTGGTAAACAGAGGCTGCGAAACCAACCATATCACCAATAACACCTCCTCCTAGTGCAATGAAAGTAACTTTACGGTCAAGACGGAGCTCTAATGCTCTGTCTAAAATAAGGTTCATTGTCTCCAAATCCTTATTTTCTTCTCCATCAGGGATGACGAGTGTGTCTGTGTAATAATCAAATGATCTATGAGCATTTTGTTTCCTTCATGAAAAAAGATATCTAAGCTGGGAAGAACGTACCAATTTGTTTATCACCGCCCTCATTCAAAATTTTCTCATACTTTTCCAAAAAGAAAGGTGAAATTCTGTCATTTGTGACCAGAAGAGCCCTATTTCCCTTGATGTGAGATCTGAGCATTTTCCCAGCTGTTTCACGAAACATTTAAAATAGAAGGATTTTTGTTGAATACATCTTTTTATTGACGGATAAAAATTTAATAATCTTGAAACTCAATGAGCTGGAATTACCTTCAATTTCATCAAAATCAGCTCCAATATAAATGGGATAATCACGACCATCATCTAGATCAACGCGTACAACATCATGTGAATCCTCAGACATTTTCATACTTGATTGGATGCCTGATTTGGTGACGAATGTACTCCCAACATTGATTTTAGACAAAGTTGGTACAAACGCTGTTGAAGATGATGCTAAAAGGGTCCAGCTGCAGATGGACCAAACAGACACAGATGAAAGGCGCATTCTTCTTGGTTGTAATAAACACTCAATATTTGTTTAGCAAACAAATTGTGGATACCATATGCAAATGAAATTAAGAGGATTTATCAACGTACTTAATTATACCGAACCCTACTATTAAAGCTTCCCAATATTGAAGTTTCGTCTGAATCTAACGTATTCTACACATCGCAGCAGCAGTTTTTTGCTTTTTCATTTGACGTGTCCTCGCTTTTTGTTCTAACTTACGCTTCATTCGGAAATAAACCTACGGTAGCTACTTACCCGATAAAATCAGGAAGAGGCGTATCTCTAATAGAATCTTCTTTTATGTGCAAATAAGAATGTTAGATAAACCAGCAGATGTAGGATCGAACTCTTACGAACCATATCCTAGGTGAATCGCAATTCTTAAAGCCATGTCACACTCTTTCTCTTCGTTGTCGAAAAAGTGAGCTTAGTTCTCTACTTCACGAAAGTTCTTTGACGATTTTTTTTTATTTCTCACTAAGTATGAAACTGTGTTGATAATAATCTACTTTGAGAATACAATCTAGAAAAAAAAATTTGAGCCTCATTAAGTTTGCTCATATATTTTCATATTTCATCTAGTGAGTTTCAAATGTTGCATCTGTAAATTCGCACTGCCCCCTATGAGATCAATTTGATGAAATTATTTGCAACCAGATTATAAACACTACTTTTAGGCTTTGGAGAGGTCGCAGAGATTTAGAAATTACAATTTCGAATCGTTAATGTTGATTGATTGCATTTGCTTTTTTTCCTCTCTTCGAAATAAAATCAAAACGTAAATAATTATAAAATGAATGTTATACTTTTTGGTATTGTTAATAAAGAAAAATATTGATAAATGACCTTATATTTGCACAAAAAGATAAAATCGAGTATAAAGATCAAAGATGTTGCTCCTACAAACTACGTAAAACTGATGGCAAGCAATTAACACTAGACTCATTACGTGTGCAGTGCTGTGCATGAATGAAGAAAAGAATAAGTGGAGAATGTCGTCAACTTCCAACATGGACACCTCAACTTGCCGAGTGAATACTAAAAAGAAACGAAAAAGTGATAAGGAATCTTCATCGAAACTAGAAAAAGTTAGAAAACTGAATGCGGAATTATTTGGTGAAAAAAGCTTTAAACGACCTAGGCAGAGAACCACGTTAAAAGAATCTTTTGGCAATTGCGATGACGTTGCTCAAAAATATGAAAAGATTGGACGTTTGGGTGAAGGAACTTACGGAGTTGTTTACAAAGCTCGAGATAAACAAACTAATCGTGTAGTTGCATTGAAAAGATGTCTTCCACACCATGAGAATACTGATGGTTTTCCAGTAACGACATTGCGAGAAATTTCGATACTTCGGAGTTTACGTTATGGATATGGAAAACATGCACATCCATCAATTGTTAAATTGATTGATGTTGTAGTATCATCTCAAAAGAAAGCTGAGTCCACAAATGGAAGTGTAGGTGGTGGGGTTTTTCTAGTTTTTGAATATTGTGAATTTGATTTAGCACACTTGGTTGATGAATTTTATGCCTCAAACAATAGATCTCCCTTCAGTGAGGCTCAAGTTAAAAATTTGAGCCTACAATTATTGAAAGGATTACAATTTTTGCATTCGCGGAACATACTGCATAGAGATATCAAGCTATCTAATTTATTGTATTCTCAGCACGGAACATCCGACACAACAAACAACGCACGATCGCACTTACGTATCGCCGATTTTGGATTAGCAAGAAAGTCTACAAATTCATTCCACAAAAATATAAAGAAGAACGCATCAAGTACCATGTTAACACCTAAGGTAGTAAGTCTTTGGTACAGACCTCCAGAATTATTGCTTGGATCAAGAATTTATACTGAAGCTATTGATAATTGGGGTGCTGGATGTGCAATAGCGGAGTTGTTGGAAGGTGTTCCTCTTATCAAAGGACGTAATGAAATGGACCAGATATCTAAGCTTTTTAAACTACTTGGGCCGCCAGATGCTTTCATATGGCCGGTAAGTATTTGTCATTATGGACATTAATTTAATGAATCATCACTGAAATCTCACCACTTATGTATTCATTCTTTAATGAAGGAACTCTTACAAATGCCTTTAGTGAAATACAAGACAGTTACAATTCCAGAAAGAGCATCATCAATATCTTCCAGTAACACTTTACTTGACAGATTTGATTCAATGTCGTCAAATGGTCTTTCTTTGCTTTCTTATCTATTACAATATGATTATAAAAGGCGATGGTCGGCTTCACAAGCTTTGAAAAGTAATTATTTCACGGAAAATCCTCTGCCTTCTAGTCCAGATGATATGCCAAAGTTTCCAACACATTCCTTTACGAATGAATAGTATCTGTCACTTGAATCAAAAAGAGAATCATCTTATAGTTTATTGATGAAGGCTTCAAATAAGTAAATCTTAAGTTTATATTAAGCCCGGCTCGCCCTCTTCAAAGGTATCATCGACTGTACCATAAGCTACTTGATATGTTTGTGTAATGTCTATGCCTGTCTCTTTTGGTTTTCGGGATGTGCTGTTAAATGATTGATCAGAATGAATCCTGTCCTTGCTTTCTGAAAAATACAATTGTCTCAGTTTCAAGGGGACAATAAGCTGTGTGTCTATTACCTTAGATGGTGACAAGAGTTCATGGAGAAGGAGATGAAAACCGAAGTTCTCCAGTTCAATCATGAAATAATCTTGTGTATGTTTCAAATAGTATTTAGGATAAAAGGAAAACTCATAAATAATATCCATTGGGAAACGAAATTGACATACTCACCCAAGTGACAAAGACATGATATAGTCCATAAAGCTTGTTGCTTCAATTCTAAGATGCTGCTACTATCCATGTATACATCCATGATTGTTTTGCAAATACCTTGCTTTGCAATGTTTGAGCAAGTTTCTAAATTGTTACTGCATAAATTGCGAATGATAGTGCATCCTCTCCATTGTATTTTCAACAAGCTCTTATGCTCCAACATGACATCAGCAAGCATTTGAATACCACCTTCATCACAAAATATTTTTGATTGGAGAGGGTCTTTCGCTAGAGGTATTATTGATTCTAATCCAATTTCTTGTATCAAATCATTTTTTATGTTGCCATTCATTATTTCAACGAGTTTTTGAATTGGTGAAATGCTTTCTCTAATGAGTTCTTGCTGGTTGTCACAAAATGAGTTATGGTTTCTTCCTGTATGACGACATTGGTACTTCCTTATAAGCGAAATAGGGATACCGTACTTGATTCCATCTCTGGCATGTCTGAAAACAAAAATTAGGAAAGAAGCTACTAATTATTGTATGATATTGCCAAGATATTTCGTACAATTATTATACTCACTCCAATTCTTTCAATGCGATTTTCTTTTCAATAATTGAGAGCTTATTTAGCAATTTTCTGACATCTACTCGTATTTCATAATCCTCCTTATGGATTTCGATAATTCTCATGAAAATACTTTTCCCTCCATTATTTAAGATTTCTTCAGATGATCCTTTTACTTTCGCCAACTTCAGGAGGAGTTTAAGCAGAAGAGCAGGTAATGACTCATCGTTTTCCCATAGAGATACTAGTTTTAATATCGAAGCAATGCCTCCAAAACGCACAATCTTATCTCGATTTTTTGCTTAGAAAAATGGGATGATGTTGAGGAACATTTTGAAGCGTTAAGCTTTCTTCTTTAGTACACAATTTTAGTTACGACAGAAGTTGAATTCTCTCACCTCCAAACCAGGCTGGTGCACTAGAGCGACGCAGTAATTCTTCAGTTGCTCTACCTATCCAATCATTTTCACCAGGTTCAAGCTTGTAATTGATTTTCATTAAAAGGCTCTCGATCGACAAAGTCCAAATCTGGGATACAAACATGACAAGCTATTTTTTATGTAGTGTTCATGCAATGGATTTTGAAAATATTTTGAAAAGAGGACATCTTTGAAAAAAATGGGCAAGTATCGACTTTTGTTCCCACAGACTTTGTTCAATTTAAAAACAAGAGCAAAAGTTTAAGCTAATCTATGGTGACAATTGCGTACAGAAAGACCATAAAGGTACTTATAAAGTCTAAGATGAAAGAGTTTTATTTTGTTAATCTGATTTTGGTTTGTGTATACAAATTCGACATGCTTCTCGTTCTCAAACTTCATTTGATTGTATTCACTGTTTCATATCTCATGTCAAAATGCAAGGCTGTGACCTTTAAGTTGAAAATGATAGTTTAATCCATTTTCGTTTCATTCGAAGTACTCATGTGCCAACATCAAATTACTTTTTTCTTGTGATGACTAAATGTGTTAGACGTACAAGTGAATCTCTTGCATCAGTAGGTGGCAAACGTAATAGGGCATCTACCGCTCTCTGTGGAAACAAAATCAGCAATATGAATGTTAGGCAAGCGTTCAAGATCCAAAATAAAAACTACTTGATCAACTTACTTGTGCATGAAAACGTGCTAAGGCTTTTGCCTTGTCCATTGCAACGTCACTTTTGTATAAAGCCTCAAGGGCTGTTTGCTTGTCACCCTTTTTCTTGAATCTCCTCATTACAAGTGGTCGTAAATGAGGAAATTCTTGTGCAGCATACAAAATAGGAGCTGTACTCAATCCCAAATCCATATCAGCTAATGCTGGTTTCCCGAGAACATTCGCGGCTGCTGTAAAATCTAAAATATCATCTTGAATTTGATATGCTAAGCCAAGATGATACCCGAATTCTTCACATGCTATTGCAACAGTACTTCCATAAGCATGTCCCCCAAGAAGAGCAGTCGAACGACAAGCGTAACAAATAAGACTGGCAGTCTTGTAATAAGACTTTCGAAGATAACTCTCCATTTCTAATAAAGACTCTGGTGGTGCCTTCAATTGCATGATTTCTCCAGCAACAAGAGACTCTAACGCAGTGGCCATTATTTGTACGACTGCAGTATTTTCAAGACGTGCAAGAAGTACAGATGCCCTGGCAAGCAAGTAGTCACCGGCAAGGACTGCAACCTTATTTGAGTACAATTTGTGTACTGCTTCACCACCTCTTCGAGTATCAGCCTCGTCTAAAACATCGTCATGAATCAATGATGCTACATGAATCATCTCCACAATTTGACCAAGTTGAGCTTGGCGACGCCAAACTTCAGAGCCTTTGTGATTATCTGCTGTTACCACGCCGCCCTCAATTTCAATATCAGATGCTCCACTCCATTCCCATCCAGCAACACCTCCTACTTTATCAGCACCTTCTTCATTTGGAGCGGAATTTCCTTTCCCATGAACTTCGTTCTTTTCAGGTACTGCGACAGCAACAGCCTTGGCAACGAGTTGCACAATAGTAGGGCGGAATCGTTTCCCATGTCTTTTTTCAAAGAAGTGCTTCGCTGCCATAGATAAGATGGGTTGATCAGAGGACACCAATTCTTTTATAGAATCAGAGAAAGGTTGCAATTCTTTTTCGACCATTTTGAACGGATCCGGAAGTTTCTCAATCTTTTCACGTCCACCCAATCCTTGGAATGAAGACAATTTTAGATTTTCTAGAGTATCGGGTATTCCAATCTTCAAGATACTATCATCTCTCATGGCATTACCAGCAGACTTTGCTGGAATTGTACCTCCTTCTTCTTCAGTGAGCATTTGGAAAAGGTCATAACTTGGTGTAAGTTTCATAGTTGTGGATGAGTGACTTAATGCCTCAGCTTCGGCAGAGACAACTACGGGATTTGGGCGGTACTTTCCGGCATTTATTTGAAGCTCTTCTACATCATTGTTATTATCGACTGTAGCTTTGGTTGTTGTGGCAGAAAGAGACATTTGCATTTGATTGCGTGGTAGAGTGGATAATGGAGGGGAAATAAACGCAGAGGCATTATTAATCATGAAAGCGGAAGCCAATATAGATGCGGCAAGGACAAAACGCCCCTTTGTTGATGAAGATCTCTTTCTACTGTTTTTCATATTGGAGGAGTTATTTCTATACATTCGTTCTTTAGAATTCATTTTGAACTATATTTTGTTTCTTGAATACAAAGTTTGCAGTGAAAGAAAATGTGAAGGAGAAGGAATTAGCAAAGAAAGATTGAATAGCATATAATATGACAACGTATTTTGCAATAAGGGCAGATGCCACAACAGCAGAAGTGTTTTTCAAATGAACATAATGTGAGGGGGTATTCTCGCTGCACATGATACAGTGAATCCCTTCGCAGACCTTTGCATACCTGTTATATTATAAATTTGGATCTTTCAAAAATAGAGATGGCGATATATAGGAACAGCTTTGTTGGTGTCGAGAGCAGGAGTCTTATGAATGCTATCGTTGAATATTAACTTATAACACAGAAAAACTAAGTTACATAGAATTTTACTTAATTCTTGCTCTGATGCATCAAGGAGTGACCTCAGCATAAATTCGATACTAAACGGTGCATGTGCGATGTAATATTTCTCGGTCAGTCAGAAAATTTTGGATGTTTATTTTTTTTATTGCGTACGTATCTCGTAAGGTTTTTCATCGTTAATGTGTACAGACGCAGATTACCATAAATTTACTTGCGTATAATCTCGTACATTTTCATTTTGAGATGAAACCGTGGACTATGTGAAAACATATTACACGTAGACGCTCCACCTGTTTGATGACTTGAAACGCAAAAAAAATTGTTTCAAAACTAAAAAGATATTAAGTTTTGCGTAAGTACGTGTTATTCAATTGCTTGATTTGAATTTTTTCACCATTTTGTCTTCTTTTTACTCATACAAATTAGTACATATTCTACTGGAACAAAATCTTCCAAATCTATGTAGAAACCAGGATCAAAATTTATTAGAGTCAGTCACAAAAAGTGGATTTTTTCTAGATAGAGAGAGCCAATTCATTCCGTAAATCTTTGAGGATTCCCTACGCAACGCTTGGTCAGCAATTTTGAACTTTGTGCAGATGGTTGATACAAAATTTGTGTCCATCACATAAAATACTTAGTGGAAAGTATCCAAAAGAAAAGGAAAATATAAACATTCCGATTAGTCATCGTAAAATGATGCCCCTTGACAGGATTATTCCTGGTATGATTTAAGTGCAAAGCAGAGCATATTTAATTCTTTGATATGCATATATGATGACATGCTGACATCTCATGTCTCGAATTAGCTAAAACTTCTTTTTGTATCCCTGAGAAAAAAATTGTTTTTCGATTGAAGAATGCTCCGGCTTTAGTAACTTGGCTGGGAAATTGAGTTTGCATTTGTTGACACACTATTTTAGTCGGTGATAGTAAAATAAAAAACAACCAGTAAATTCTTTTGAATTCTGGAATTTAAAGAGTTTTTTAAGAAAGGAATCGATGCGGACATGAACTTTAAATACATTTAAAATTGTTCTTCTTTGATTTTGAAAACAAAATGTAGCTATTGAGCCGAAATAATCTAGCTTATGATTTCGTTATTCTGAACTATTTTGAAATAATATTATACGATGTCCAGTCTATTCTGAAATGTAACTAGCTGAAGAGGTGCATGACAAACTTATTCTACATGGTAACTTGACGAGCAAATCGATCTGCTAAAATCGCCGCCCTCTCCCAAATCTCCTCTAACGCTTCCTTTTTCTTCACCAGCGATTTTGCGATCTCTATAATCCTTCAGTATTGTGAGATGGTCGGCAAAGAAATTTTCAGGCTTTAAAATATTTTTATCAGTGATATCAACGCGTACAACAGCTTTCACATCGTCACCTGCTTTAGGCTTAGCATCTTTCGGAAGTTTAGCTAAATATACCGCAGAGATCGTATGGCGCCTTTTATCACGAGAAGGGTCTCCGTAAATACCAATCAAAGACAAAGCAGAAGCTGGAACATCTAAATTTGTTTCCTCTTTCAATTCGCGTATAGTAGCTTCCTCAGTTGATTCGCCCACTTCCACAAAACCTCCCTTTTCAAAAAAAATATTTTTTCATGAGATGAATTCCACTTTTTCATTCAAATAGAATTTTTCTTCGAAAAAACTTACCATTGTTGCATATTGGCCTGTATCTTTTCTTTTGACAAGCCAAACGTATTTATCATCTTCACCATCCGCAATTACCAAGTCTATGGCCAGAGAAGGGTTGCACATACAGTAGGAATCCGTTCCACAAATACAAGTACCATCCGTTGTCCATCCACCATTTCCAATTTTGAACTCTTCACCAGTTGCCAATCTGACTACTGGGGGCTTTGTTTCCGTTGTTGTCAGTGAAGGATCATCTGCCTGCGACCCAGATGACTGAAACGATGATAAAAAGACTAAAACATTTATCAGAATGAGGAAGGTAGCAAATTGCTCGCGCCGGGTAGTGGACCAAATACTCTTTTTGCTGGCATAGGATCTCTGTGGTAGAGCCATTCTTTGCATAGTTTGTATGTTCGAAGGTTGTGTGGATCTTCTCAAGTTCATGTGAAAAAATGGCAGCAGTGGAGACCACATTTTGATCATGCCTCAACGGATTCTTCGAAGCACGAACAAAACATATTATTTTTTTATTTTATAAAATTATCTTTCCTACGCCTACTCCTGATAGTTTTATACGTACGTAGATATATTATTAGCTTCAGAAGTCATTCACGATTATGTTCTTAAATATCACAATTAGAGCAACTACAGGTTATGTAGCCCGAGGTCTGCACTGAAAAACATTGAATTCGCTGCACTCAATACTTGAGGAAATAGAAAATCAAATATCTAGCATCATCATACAGAAATAAAAAATGTACATAAGTAGTGGAATTAATTTATTTTCAAGGTGAGAATTTGATAATGCCGTCGAAGCTCACCTGCTGTTATTCGATTGAAAAGAGTGAAGATCGCGTTAAAGGTGATTTTATTTTAAAAGATATTGTGTGATTAAAGATAAAAGAAAAAAATCTTGTTCATTCCATCATGATGCCTAAACGATCTTCCCAAAGAACAAATATTACGTATTAGACCCATTATAATTAGATGCAGTACATCGCGTCACCTGACTAATATATATTTGATCCAACACAAAATCATCTCTGAACATTGATGACGGAATTTCATCTGTTGTTTTTATTAGAATAAGACACGAATACTGGGAATGGATTTTCTAAAAGACAGAGCTGAACCAGAACAGTGAGAGCAGTCAAGAATATCCCTCCACAAACATAGCTTCTAACATTGAATTTTATGCTGTAATGTGAAGGTTGATTCCATATATAAGCAAGGTTACTTCAACCCTTGTTTTTATTTGAAAGTGTTCCGAAAGATAATTCAAGTTTCTTTGATAGCATTTTGACTTGACACCCAAAACAACTCCTTTTTGCTTTTGATGAATTCTTGAATCTTTTTTGAAGAACGGCTATTGCAATCATTGGTATCAAATCAAGAGGAAACTTCCATCCATTCTTTTCTTCTAAAAAAAGATTTTGTAACATTCATGACAAGACTTACCGATCAAAATCGAGACGAAATTAAAAGCGAGAAACTTCAAACAAATACAATCAACACATGAAACATCCGCTGACTTTGGTATTTTACCATTTCAGAGAGAAATCCTCTCAAAAATATGAAAAATCCATCAGCATTAAATTGAGTATTAGGAATCTGTTTTTGCCTTCATGATGAGTGCAGTGTGTTAAGGTCTGATTTGAGACAGGGGTTCAATCAGATATGATTTGATTCTCGAAAACAATTTTATGCACTTTCACAAGAAATTATCTTATTTTCAGTCGTGCTCAGATGCAATCGATATGTCATACGAAAGTTTAGTTTAGTTTAGTTTAGTTTAGTTTAGTTTAACATATTTTTTAGTCAGGCTCTAGTGGCTAGTCAGGCTCTAGAGGGTTCAACTCCTACGCTAAAGAGTTCCGTTTATATGCCCCGTTTTTAGGCTTTGTTCTAGGCCATTCAATTTTCCTGTTAACGGGATTGAAATTAAATGGCCGACGGAATCTTACTTTTTGATTAGTGAAAGAAATCATGAATTATTC
>Ga0209092_10000068_pt1 | contig 83539 bp, 97 predicted proteins | sample FraStrMetagenome_FD_187446 | JGI IMG/M metagenome (GOLD analysis project Ga0209092, IMG submission 187446) | Marine eukaryotic phytoplankton communities from Arctic Ocean - Fram Strait ARC3M Metagenome (SPAdes) (version 2) | ecosystem: Environmental > Aquatic > Marine > Oceanic | place: Fram... | reverse complement strand
TCAACCCGTTCTTTGGTGAACTCGTGTACCCACTCAATCATATCTATAAAGTCGTATTCTCCACTTGGATGAACCCAGTAATTCCAGAGATTCTTTTCACGGTTCTTATTGTTTCGTTTCATCTTCCTCATCCCGTCAACCTTTTCTCTTATTTCGGGATTTATTATATGCGGTTCTTCATATGAGTATGTATACCCATATTTCATGAAGTTATTGTAGACCTTCCAGTCGATAGCATCTGCCTGTTCATCATCGGGTTCTGATAACATCAACGGTAGAAAAGATACAACATGTCCGCCCCAATGTTCATTGACCCAGTTCTTGGTTTCTTCTAGTGACTCAAATGTTTCATGAGGAAGGCCCGCAATCATTGTGAATGTACCACAGTAGTAGTTAGGTGACCTTTCACGGAAATACTCTTGAATCTCTAATAGACCCTTCTTGAGTTTCTCTGGTTTCATTCCTTTACCTACTGTCTTACCAGATTTATGATTAAAGGTTTCTACCCCATAACTATGTGAGGTAAATCCCATATCAATCATATCATCCCAAGTATCTTTTCCATGTGTAATCAATAGGTCTGCTCTGACATACCCACTGAAATGTGGTTGGAATGGTAGTCTTCTCACCGCACGAGCGATAAGTGCAATCTTGTCCTTCGAGTCGTTTACTGTATCATCTGTAATATAGTAGTTAGTTGTTCCCCACTTCTCGTAGTTCTCTAGTAACTCTTGGTAAACACTTTCTTCGTTACGAGTCGTATCTTGTTTCATACCCAGTAGGGGAAACGAACAATACTTACACTCAAAGATACACCCCCGTGCGAACTCAATATTTATTGTCTCGCTTGGTTTGATGTGGTCACGTTCCTCGAATGATATGTTTGCATCTCTCTTAGGGAAACACGGATAACTGTGTTGTGCGGTAATTAACTTACCACCATTCTTCAAAGTCTTTTGTATCTTTAACTCTTCCCCTTCGCCCATGAGATATTTACATAAAGCACTCATTGCATACTCACCATTACCAGTGATGTAATAGTCTGCTTCAACACATGTAACTGTCCAAGTTTTCTGGCCACCCGCAACGAGCGTCACCCACGGGTAGTTTTCTCTTATGTGATTGGTAAACCATACGAGTCGTTCGGTTGCCATGGTATGGAACATCATACTGAAACCGATAAACAAAGTATCCGTTGTCACCTTGGTGCGTAGTATTTCAGACAGTTCGTCATTAGTAAAGAATATACTGTAGTCAACACATTCCACATCCCAACCTTGTCTTCTGATATGGGTTGCGATTCTGTGGTTACCAAAACTACGAAACGGTTCTATGCCATTAAAGATTCCTTGCACCACCATTTCTGAGTCGGTGTGAATCTCCTTTGCATATTCTTCATGTCTTTCATCTGGAGAGGTAAAACCACCAAATAGTAATCCACGTGGCATCCTCTCTACTATAGGGATGTGGTTCATTTCAAATCAATTTGATGTATCTTATAGGGAAATTGTTCTTTGGTGTATATTTTAATACGTTCGGCTGAGTGTCTTAAAGTAAAGTTCTTATGTGATTTGATATGCATATCATCCGCTATATCGTATAGTTTGGTCACAGAGCCGTTGTCAGACTGTCTGAGTCCACGCCCAATCGATTGCAAGACCTTAACCTGACTCTTACTAGGGGATGCGAATACTATGTTGTGAAGATTCCTAATATTAATACCAGTACTGAAAGTGCCCAAACTAGCAACAATAATTGCATTCTTTTGTCCTTCTACGATACCACGTATCTGTTCTCGGTCTGCTGCATCGACCTCACCAGATACATAGAATATTTTGCGACCTTCTTCTGCCTTATCTCTCATCATATCAAAGAGAATCTTACCGTGTTTCTCCACGAACTGAAAGAGAACCAGAGTGTTACCTTTCTGGTCTAACGCAAGGTTGGTAATCAACTTGTTGCGTTTTTCGTGCGTGACAATGTAATCCATCTCTTCTTGGTACGTCTTGCCTTGCATCATATGACACACATCATTATGGTAACGAAGCAATAACATGTCAATTTTTATCTGTGCGAGAGTACCCTGAACCTGTAGGTCACGGGTTTGAGTTACAGTTTTGGTAGGCCCGAATAGTCCTTCCAATACCAGTTTGTTAGTTTCTGTGCCATCTAAAGTACCCGTAGTTCCATAACGATACTCCGCATTGACACACTTATTCATGATACCCGACAGAGACTTTGCTTTGAATAGATGTACTTCATCACCAAACACACAACCCATGTTCTCGAACCACTCCTTCGGAAACTTGTAGATAGATTGCCATGTAGAAATGATGATAGGTTTATCAGTGTTCTTATCCTTACCACTGTAGATACGATGTACATTCTCTGCGATATCATATCCGTAATCTTCAAAGTCCTTGTACATCTGTTCTACCAAACTTGTTGTCGGAACAACAATGAGAACCTGTTTATTAAAGTTATCAAGATACCATCTCAGTAGATTGTAAATGATAAACGACTTACCACTACCCGTAGGTGATAAAAGGATTGCTCGTTTTTCTTTGATACCGTGTGTTACCGCATCGTACTGGTAATCACGTAGGGGAAAGGGGAGACTAAGTTCATCTTGGAACTTGATTAGGTTCTGGTGTTGAACGTGATTCTTTTGTTCTGGATGTCCATACTCATCGTTGTCGATTAACTCAATAGGATACATTCTATCTGCACAGAACTTTTTAAGATGTGCGTAGAGTCCAACGTTCAGTTCACGTGTTACTTGGTTGAACAACTTAATCTTTCCATCCCACTTACGGGACTTGAACGCAGGCATGAACTTATGGCCAGGCACATAGAACGAGAAGTACTCTCGCAACTCAGGTATCTGGTGTGCCTCTGCATCTATCAACATCATCGCATGGTCTCTTAGACCGACACGTATGGTATTTGGAATACTCAAAACTTATCCTGTTATTGTCCAGCTTCGAAAGACCTCCATCGAATCATGTTACCGATTGTCTGGTGTCTCCAGTTTAAATTATTAACTATCTCTTGAAGAGTATCTATAATTGTTTTAAGATACTGTATCTTCATTTCAGAGTCTTGGATTTCTTGGTCAGAGTCGTAGTAGTACTCTTTGAAGTTTTTAGTGGTTGCACTCAGACCATCGTAGGGGTCATATGCCCAACCACGACTGGTGATATCCTCTTGGGACATCTTGCCTTCGTAGTAGAGATACTTATCCTTGAGTAATACCTTCTGGTCAAACTCCGCTTTCTTTATACGCAGTTTGGTCAGAGAAAGGTATTCTAAGTATTTGGCGTGTAAGGCTGGTGTTACACGAGAGGTTTCATCTAGTTGATGTTTTGCAATCTCACAGTCTTCTTTCCATTCTGCGAGGATGCTTTCTAAATCAATCATTTCACTTGTCTCCATTATAAAGTATTATGTAGGGTTATTTTATCTCGAATTGTGAGAACCTGAATGACGCATTAAAGGTCAAGTAGGTTACATCTCCTGTTGTTGCGGCAAACTCAATATTACCAAGTGAGATAGGCACACAATCCAAGTATCTAATTTTCTTGGTGGTATTGTTCTTACTAGACAATACATGCAGAGTTATATCTGCGTATGTTGGGGTCTTTTCGTGTCTGCGGTCTGCACCAACATGACCGTCATTAACTATACGACTTAACCAATCCATCATCTCAACATACGATTTCATGTCTTCGTCTAGGATGATAGAGAAGGATACTTCCCCGAAGGTCATCTTGTCACCAGCTAATGGGACAGAGGTAATCCTACGGATAGGTAATTCCATAGGATTAACACTAACATCTGGATGTGATACGGACTGAACAAAGTATTCCATATTTGGATACCTAGTTCTGTCCATGACTATCTTGAACCCTGTAGGTTGTAGATAGTTTAAATTTGTTGTAAGTTCCTCATCGGAAACTTGTGTGGTTACATTTACTGGCATAAGAACCTCTTAATTATACTTCTATTTATAAGAGATTTAGTGTACAGTTTCCTGTTCACGCATATTTTTCGTGAGTTGGGCAATGACCGTACTCCAGTACTTTTTACCCCAATCAGACTCCGCACGGTCACGTGCAGAGAGGGCATTCTGAATCAATCGGTGGTAGTTGTATTTCATGATACAATCCTACCTTTACCAACCCACATAATCTCTTCAAACTTTTCTTCAAAAGTCCTACCATGCATGGTAAATCCAGTGTCGAGAAGTTCTTTCTTGACAAACTTTACAGCTTCCTTTGCGGTTCCAAACGTATACCATGTTAAACATGCACGTCCAGTAATCGCTAATCTTACTTCATATTTCTTCATACTATGCTCCTATCGCATTTAAAAATTCACTTTGGTTCTGGCAAACCGAACCATCAACAAGATGGAACTGCTTACGGAACGACCCGTTCTCAAAGAACTGAATCACAAACGAATCCGCATCACGGTCTTTCATGATGTAGGTCTCAACGGTCTTTGCGATTTCCTTTCGCATGTAACCGTACTCACCGTTCTCCACGGTCTTGGTTGCACGGAACTTTTCACCCTCTTGGGTGATGTAGGTGATTGATTCCCACGGTTCTTTGTGGTCGGACTCAACAAAGTCCACGTCATCAATCAGCTCGGAACCCAAGATGTACTCTTGGAATGACGGGTTGTTCTCCGTGATTAAATCGAAGATGGTATCGTAGTAACCCTCGGACTGTGCGTCCTCAATGGATACACCCTCGACCACGAAGGTATTACCGCCCTTGGACTTCCAGTAGGACTCGTCCACACCGTGGACATAGTCCTCGTCATGTGCGGCATAGTTCTCACGGATTTGGGTTTGGATTACAATCTTCATAAATTTCTCACTTTTCTCATTATCAATACAAGTATTATACCACAGTAAACATCTTTAAGCAAGTACTTTTTTAAACTTTCTTCTGCTCTTAGAGAACTGTTTCATGGGTTTCTTGAAGATAATCTCTTCAGTAGTACCCTCTTTGATATAACCCACCAATTGGGTTGCCTTGTTCACTATGTAGGTATGACTCGGAACCTTATATCCCAAGTCATCCCACTCCGTAATCTCTTTCAAATACTCATTCATTATTTCTTACCTTTGTAACCAAGGGCTTCCATCGCAAACACTGGAGAACCAGAAACTTCGTAACCGTACTTCTCACTATGAAACTTGTTGTCATGTGAAGACAGTTCAAGATACTTCTCAACAGTCACGTTCTTCACTAGGAAGTTGACCCATGCCTTCCAAGGTTTGTAACCATACTTGAACCTTGCAATGAACTCAGGTTTTGGCATACCATGCCATGATGGGTGACAGTTAGGACTTGCGACCTCCATGTTGACAGACTCAGTGTGTCTACCACGATACATCAAGTACATACCGTCCCAAGTGAAGTCTTCTTTAGTAAATGCAGTCATAATTTCCTTTCCTTTTTTCATTTTATACGCTTATTATAACAACAACAGCAACAAAAGGCAAGGGTTTTTTTCATTTAATTTACCGCTTGACAATAATTGCTATATACTGTATAGTGGTACACATAACTGAGAGATATACATGATTCTATCTAAAACAGATGCAGATTACGCTGCAAACGTCTTTACGGAGTTCTTTGCGAACTTTGACCGTATTGATGACTATATGAGACAGATTAAACTAGAACGGATGGACTCTATGCCGTTTACTCTGCCTGGCATGGGCCCAGAGGAAGACCTGTTCAACAACTTTGACATGCACCCCCAAGATATGGAGTTCACTATCGCAGAGGCGAAACGTGACCAATTCATGTCCTATATGGATATCACCACATCCGCACCCGTAGAAGCATCAATTCCAGGCAAGATGATGAACTGGGTAGTACGTGAGAAGAACACGGGTATGGTCGTTGGTATGATTCGATTCGGGTCACCCACTATCAACAGTAGACCACGTAATGAATGGTTAGGTAAACCTCTAGACACAATGAATGCAGAGGTCATGAAACGATTCAACGAGTCTTGTATCATGGGATTCAATATCGTACCAGTACAACCATTCGGGTTCAACTACCTCGGTGGTAAGTTACTTGCATCTATATGTACCTCACATACTGTACGTGATGCACTTAATAAGAAGTATGATGCAAACATCTGTATGTTCGAGACTACATCCTTATACGGTAATGCCAAGGGTGGTGTGTCTATGTACTCTGGTATGAAACCACTACTGATTGGTAATGGACAGACAGACTCCAACTTTGCACCACTTATCAATGACAATAACTATCGTACATTGAGTGACTGGTTCATCAAACGTAACAACGGTGAGTCTCTTGTACCAAAGGATGCATCATCTCGTAAGTTGAAGACACAACAGAAGATGGTGTCTATCATCAAAAACTCTCTAAAGGAATATGACGTAAATGCATACAACAAGTTCTGTCAAACCTTTATTGATGCAAAGGGACTAACACAACAAAAGAATTCATATTACTCTTGCATGGGGTTTGACCGTGAGAGTGTGAAGAAGTATCTCAACCTTGAGTCGGATACCATTGTCAAAGCAGATAACTTTGATAGGTTCAGTCTTGAGGGTGTGACAGATTGGTGGCGTAAGAAGGCGACCAATCGATACGAAACTCTAAAAACAGATGGACGTTTGCGTTCTGTTATAGAGACTTGGAATACAAACGCAGACGATATTGATATTATAAGATAAAAGTCTTATATATACTATTGTGTTTTAGGATTCTCATTGAGTCTTCTACTTCACTTAATTTAATCCAATAGGAGAAATACTATGGCTATGCCTACACGTTATGTAACATTCAGTGATTTTCATCACACCAACCCTGACGCAATTGCGTTACCCGACTACACCGACCTTGGTGTAACATCTGTAAAAAATATAAGACTCGACTTCAAAGATATTCATATTGATGATATCGATGGTCAGTACACCAAAGTGGAAACACACACCACACAAGAGATTGAACAACTTCGTTTGTCTTTTGCTGGTGGAGTTGACACAATGGAGTTTCCTCCAGCGGTATATGACCGTGGTGAAGGATACGACAAAAGATATGTCTTGGTATATGGATATGGTCGTTCCGAAGCGATTCGAGCACTTGGAACGAAGTCGTGGATATTTACTTTGTTTACTGGTACACTAGAACAGATGAAAGATGTCCAAGCAAGAGAAAACGAGGGATACGTAAAACGTCTCAACAAAGAAGTTGATATGCGTAAATACCTAAGTTCTAAAGTTTCTAGAGGACTTATTAAAAACTCTGAGAAGTCAATCAACGATGAGTTCATTCGTATCTACGGTAAGACCCGTGATAAGACTTGTAGGAATCGTGTTGTGAAAATGGTTATGGAAGAGGTAGGGACGCCTCAACCATACATTATATACACATCTGTTCCTAAAATACAGGACTGGATTGATAACCACTCATCGGTAGAATATAAAATTGGTGGTGAGTTTAACCCAGAAACCGATACCTATGGTGTGTGTATTGGTGAAGGTTACCAGTATCGTGTTATCATGCAAGCCATTGCACGTTATGTCGAAACAGGTAAGTATACCGATTTGATTGGACACGTAGGTTCTCCAACGGCAAAGGCGACTCTAGAAATTAAAAGAGTGAAATTTGTACAACAACTGCAACGACACAAAAGCGATTTGCAAAAATGTGGACTAACAACCTTTCCTATCAACTTGATTGGTTTTCTTCCTCAATCACGTGGATGTGAAAATTTAAAAGAACTGACTCAAACAGAACAGTGCAAGTTCCAACTACCTAACATCGAGCCAAGCGATTACTACGGTGATGTGGGTAGAATTCACTCCACACGGCAAAATCCGTTGGTTGCGGCTTGACTTTAACTGTATAGTCTGGTACTATATAATAACAATGCGGAGATAGTTCAACGAGTAGAACATTAGGTTTCCAATCTAGAGGTGGTAGTGCAATTCTATCTCTCCGCTCCAATCTTTCTTTACCTTTACCCCACTTCGGTGGGGTTTTTTATAGGTGCCATCCTTGGCCGGCCTACTCCTTACTCTTCTTCTGGTTTAGTTGCGGCAGTTCCAGTCTTTTCTGCAACATCTTTAATTAAATTAGATGTTACGTCTAATACACCAGCGGTTACACCAAAGACATCAGAACCGACACCTTTAATAATACCACCAGTACCGTCAATGGTTGCATCAACGGTGGAACAAGCAGACAAAACTAATGCGAATGCAATTGCAATGATACGCATAACTATCTCCTGTTTTAGATTACTGGATAACCAGACACAACGGTAATACCGTCTCATACTTCGACATTCAGTTCGTGAACACCGTTATTTATACACATAAAAAAAGGGAGACCGAAGTCTCCCTTAAAGAATGGTAGGTTAACCCTACTCTTCTTATTATACAGATTAAGTCAAGATATTAGTAATCTTGAAGATTCTGTAGTACTGGTTAGTCTTTGCAGTAGCAAGACCGTCAGAAGGTGTAGAACCAACAAATGGGTTTGAAGCCATTCCGTAACGAGTTTTAAACCCGATACGTGGTTGGAAGTCATCTTCACCGACAGCTTTAACCATCTGTAAAGGAACGTATGGGCAGTAGAATACACCACTGTCATATGGGTTCTGACCTTTGTAACCAACAGTGACATAGTCAGTGTTTGCATAAGGGTCAATGTACACACGGATACGACCATTTAAAAGACCAGCAAAAGTGTTACCAGTATCGTCAACCTGAAGGTTGTTGTTGATAGCAGGTGCATAGTCCAAAGTACCAGCAGCAGCAAGTGCAGTAGCAACATCTGAAGAACAGATTACTACGTTACCTTTACCACGTCTAGTTTCTTTAGCAATGACGTTACACTCACGGTCAATTTGAACACCAAGACCTTTGAACTTCTCAGCAGACCAACGACCATCGGTGTCAGCAGACATGTTGAAGATACCCTTAGCAGTAACGTTGCTCTGTTGAGCACCAGTTTTTGCTTGAGAGTTAACTGTACGGATAACTTCTCGGTTGATTTCCGCAAGGATTTCAGTAGAGAGGATGTTAGCCAATTCAGTTTCAGCGTCTAGACCGTGGATTGCTTTAAGGTCTTGTGCAAGTTCTAAAGTGTATTCAGCTTTAAGAGCACGTGACTTAGCAGTAACAGTTTGACGTTCGATTGTGAAACCCATCTCGTTGAATGAAGAACCACCAGTACGACCAAGTGCTTCTGCATCTACTGTTGGCATTCCGCCAGCAGCAAGGTTAGAAAGACGAGCGCCTTCACTGTCGATTCCGTTCCAACCAGAAGCGTTATCTGAATCGTGAGTACCAGAACTATCACCAGAGAACTGAGTTTCAGCTTCGTTGAATAGTGCTTCACGGTTTCCAGTAGCTCCACCTTGGTATCTGCTCTTCATAGCGAAGATAAGACCAGTAGGGCCATTCATAGGTTGAACACCACACACATCATAAGCGATGAGGTTAGGCATTGCACGGCGTACTAATGAGATTAGTACTGGGTCAAAGTTATTTACTGAACCAGTGTTATTAGCACCAGAAGCAGCGTTCTCTGAAAGAAAACCAGCAGAAGCAGATGACTGTTCCATCATTGCTTTTTCTTGGTTTTCGAGGATTGCAGCGGTAACTGCACGGCGGTGATTATCTTGAATCACGCCAGCAGACTCTTCGTTTAGAACTGGAGCCCACTTTTCGATTAATGTATCATAAGATTGCATTTGAAAATTCCTTAATATTTAGGTTTTGTTTTACGAATGGTTGCAAGGTAGGATTCCATTACAGAAGAGTGTTCGACTTGTTCGTCAGCATCTTCTACAATTTGTTCTACTTCTTCGCCATCAATTACGTCTTTTGTAAAGTATGACTCGACAACGGTTTTGACTTTAGAGGCGAATTGTTCTTCGTCTTCAAAATCAACGTCTTCTACGAGCGACTTCAATTTTACCACTTGAGTTTCCGCAAGGTCACGTGACGCTTCACGAATAATCGTTTCACGCTTGTAAACTTCCAGTTCCTCGGTAGTGTTTATTACTCTCTGAGTAGTTTCATTGAGTTTAGTCTCAAGTTCTTCTACTGATTCAGCGAGTTCGTCAACTAGGTCAACCTTAGATTCAGGTACGTCAATGTAAGACTCAGTAAATAAGTCCTTCATTTTGTCCATGAAAGTCTCGGCAATTTCAGTACGGAGACCGTTCTGGATTGCAACTTGATTTTCTTCCATCCAAGATTCAACTACATAGTTAAGGTAGCTGTCTACTTTCTCTACAAGGTCTGCCTTAGTAGAAGATACTTCTTCTGCTAATTCTTCCTTATACTGTGCTTCAATACGGTCTACTTCTTCAGACAGTTTTGATTTCACAGCTGCTTCAAAAATAACGGCGGTTTTAGCTTTAAACTCATCACTGAGTGTTGCTTCAGATTCGACTAATGCTTCCAGTTCAGCAGCAGTGTCAACAGTTGTTTCAACAACAACGTCTTCCGCTACGTCCACATCTTCCATCATTTTACTGTATGATGCAGAAAGTTCATCTTTTTTCATTGAATGTAACTTCATGCTCATTGCATTAATCATGCCCGCTTTGGTTTTTGGCGCAGGAGCTTGTTTTGCTTTGGTTGCGTTAGCAGCTTTATCCACAGATGCAATAGACTCTTCTTCGTCCGTTGCATTTGCATCAGGTTTCCCTTTAGGAGCTGGTGCGCTTCCTTCTTCGAGAGTATCTTCCACAATATCGTTAATAACTTCATCGTGGAGTTCGACCTCTTGTTTTACTTCTTCAGTCATGTTTGACTCCTTACATGCTAGATTTAATTAACGAGAGGAAATTTTTGAACTCTCGAACACTTGTCTCATACAAGACAGGCTTCGGAGCAGTTTTAATTTCAGTCTCCATTTTTTCAATTACTTGAGGACACAGAATGCCGTTATCCCAAACCCAGTCTACACCTTCCATTATACCATTAACAAATGCTTCAGGTGCGCTAGGGTCTTGTACTATATCAACAGTACTAAGGATAAAATCGTCTTTAACGACCATTGCTCCATTTCTGTTCTCAAGGCTACCCATACCACGAGTTGACACGCCTAATTGTACACCACCTTCAAGAAGACCTTTAACAATCTTACCCATAGGAGTTTCCAATATTTGTGCCTTTCCAACCACATCATTTCCCTCGAATTTGAGGTCTGTGATGAGGTGTGAAACTTTGTCTAAGTTAACTGTCGGCCCTTCGGGATGGTTTAATTCCCCTACTGCCCGTTTCTTAGATACTTGTTCTTTAACGTACTTGTTTACTGCCTTTTCCATAATTGGTTTAGGGTAGACACGTCCGTTTCTATTCTTTTTATCTGCCTGTGCGAAAACGCCTTCGATTACGTAACTTTTAGTTCCGTCTTCTTTCTTCTCCGTAATACACTGGAGAGTATCGTTTTCTGTAAATTCTGTAATTAACTTCATTAAGTTAGTTCCTTAATTACTTTTTCCGCAGACTTTACTGCGTCCTTTTCCGATTTGAATGCGTCTAACTTATCGCCATCCACATATGCCACAAACGGTAAAGTCCCCTTCTCCTTAACAATAAGGACAGGGATACGTTTTATTTTTTTATCAAAGACCACTTCACCTTTAGGCTTACGTGACTTCAATTCAGACAGAAGTTCTTTATAACTTTTCATAGTATTATTTATACAAATTAGAATCTCTAAGTTATATTAATTTACTACTTCTTCGTCTTCTTCAACTTCAGGGAGACTATCTTCTGTATCCCCAGTTATTTCTTCGTCTTCTTCGACTACTTCGTCTTCGATATCTTCAATATCATCATCTTGGTCATTAAAGATTGCCTGTGCAGTTGCAATGCGTTGTGCTTCTAGTGCATCTGCCATCTTATCTTGAATGAGACTATTGAAAGAACCTTCCGCATTATTCAAGTCACCGTCAGTGATTTGATTTATTAGGTTTTCTACCGCAGTAGGTTCTACAACTTCTTGTTCTTGATTTTCTACTTCACTCATTATACTTCCTCATCTTCGTCTTCAACGGAGTTCTCGCCTTCGACTTGTTTTTTCATTTCTTCGATATCTTCGTCAGACATCATCATTACGTTCTTCATTGCCCACTCACGTGAGAAATACTCACCCACATACTGAGATACTTGGTCAAGAGTTTGTAGTCTGTTCTGTAACAACTCTGCATCCTTTAATTCAGTAAAGTGGTTGTCTCTCTGGAAGTCTACTGTGATAAAACTCTTCCACTCATCCCAATCCTGTTCAGTGATAACACCTTTCAATATTAGTTGTTTCTTGAGTATTGCAGTAAACAATGTAGAGAAACGTTTACGTAGACGGTCAATAAACTTCTGGAACTTAACTTCGTCCCTTGAAATTTCAGTTGAACGGCCTAATGTAAACTGTGCTTCCTGTTCCAAACGAGATACTGGTACGTTCAATGAACGATACAGTCTCTTCTGGAAGTACAGGATATCATCAATCTGACCAAGGTTCTCACCGCCTGGCAATGTACTTATCTCTGTACCACGACCACCTTCTCTACGAGGTAACCAGAAGTCTTCGAGCATTGACATATGCTTACGGTCATCTTTTAGTTGACCAGTGTTTGAATCATATACTATCTTGTTTCTATAACGAGACATGATGTCTTTCATGTACGCTTCTGACTTATTACGTGGCATATTACCCACGTCTATGTAGAATATTCTACGTTCAGGCGCACGTGCAAGACGGTAGATTACAAGTGAATCTTCCATCATGCGTAATTGGTTGATTGGTTTTAGTGCCTTATGTAGATAGGACACAACCTGTTTCTTAGTTGGGTCTAATAGACCACTGGAAACATATGAAACACTATCTGGAGAAAGTCTTACGCCTTGATTAGTCCCTGCTTTCTCTTGGAATATATAAAATTCTTTTACAGTATCTACAACCTTTGCACCAGTGGCAGGGTCTTTACTGTGTTTTACTTCTTTTACTTTACGAATCTTTGCTGCATCAATCGTTCTGATTTCTTGGATACCAGCTTTAAGATTAGATTCATTCACTACGAGGTGGTGATATACTCTACCATCAACATAGAATGAACGGAATATGTCGTGACCTAGTTCGGTAAACTTCAACATGCTATATACGTTGCTGAATTCTTCGGTCATTTGTTTTTTGATATTGTCTGGAGCTTCTACTTTGTCCAGATTAAGTTCACATGAGATATCCATCTCAGAACCAACAATTGCTTCATTGACGATATTTTCGATAGCATCGTCTACTTCGGGATGTGTTGCAACTCCACGATACTTGATAATAAGTTGTTGGTTGTCCTTTGCCTTGTTGCCTTCCATGTCAATGTATTGACCATAGTGAGACCCAGACGCAGTAACATACCCCGCACCATCTTCATCGGTGGGAGCAACAATCGACTTTAATTTTTCTTTCTCTTTTTCAGGTTTATCCTGTCGCTTGATTTCAAAACCAAAAAGCTTGAGAATACTATTGTCTTGTTCTGCCATGTACTTACCTACAAATTCTTATAATAAAAAGGTAGGGGATTATTCCCCTACCCTTCTATCTATAACTAGATTAACTAGTGGTATCAGATTCCCAGTATTGAACTTGGAAGTCCACGGTGAATTCTTCGATAACATCGTTAGTTTCGTAGTTAACATCAATTGCACTGACGTTAGTTGGGAAACAACCACGGAAGTTATAAGTCTTCAACGATTCTCCATCACGGTCTAATTGTTCAATAATCAAATCTGCTTGATAATCCACAGGATTAGTCAAACCAGTGTTTGATTGATGACCATTGATACCATTCATCCAACGTTCCATAGCATTACGGATGCTGAAGTCAGTATCATTTATTACAGTGATGTTCCAAGGTTCAAAAGTTCGGTCTCCCGCCATTTTTAACTGGCGACCACGAAAAGGAACTTCAAATACGTTCATAATCGAAGCAGGTAACTGTGCAGCTTTACACAGGAAGGATGTAAGTTCTACATCACCACCCGCATAGCCAGGAAAGTTAACTGTCGCTTTGAACAGGTTGGGACGGGCACCGCCCCCTCTGAGTTTTGATTTAAAATCATCTACGCCTAAAATTGCCATTTTTCAATACTCCTTATACTGTGCCAACGACTTCTTCAAAGTCAACACCAGTTCTAACAGCTACGAAGTTTAGAGTTACGTAGTTGATTGAACGTGCTGGTTTGATGAAGATGTTTGCAATAAATTCGTTACGGGCGACAACAGCTGGTGTGTTGTTCGTTGCGTCACAGATTACTTTAAAGTCCGTGATACCACGTCTTCCTTGAATCTCACGCAAGAACGGTTCAACGATGTTTACAAATTCAGCACGAGTAAACTCGTCATTGAATTCAAACATTACGTTGCGTCCAGCGATACCAATTGCTCTCTCAATACCAAGGAACAGTCTACGAACGTTAATTCTATCGAATGCACTTGGACGTGATTCGTTAGTCTTATCACCGTAGAGGATGACTCCTTCGCCTGGGATATTTGCGATTGGGTTGATACCCACTTTGTACAATGCGTCTCTTTCTGCCTTAGTTGGAGATAGAGAGATATCGGTAATACCAAGATATCTACCACGTCTAGCACCAGCAGGACTGAACCACGGAGCAGCAACTAAATCAGTTGAAGCCATGAGACCAGCGGTGGATGATGCAGCAGGAATGCTGATATACGTATCATTGTACTTGTCGTATACTTTTAAGAAGTTATTGTCTTGAATCAAATAACTTGACTTGGTGTATCCATTACCATTTGTGATAACATCATCATTAGTACCAGCAGTAATTGCAGCCTGAGATGGAGATGCGACCACAACACAATCCTTACGAAGACTTTGTGCAGTAGCGACTAGGTCGTTTACTACAGTCTTTGCAGCAAGGTCTGTCGGTGATTTTGGTGCAATAAGGAAGTCTACTTCGATATTATCTGCATCTTCAAAATGGTCGTAACCCTTTGAGTAGTTAGCAGTACCAATATCAACAGCACCGTTGTTACCACCACTAAATGACCAATCTCTCTGGCCAGTGTATGCACGGGGTGAACCGAAATCTTGAGTAGAGCCGCTATCAAAAACAGCAACAGCACCCCAAAGACTTTGAGTACCGTTTAACAGACTAGAACCGAAGTCACCAGTAGTAACAGAACCAGAATCCTTGTGAGGCACACCAGCATAAATCCATGCTGATTGTGATTTCAGAACATCTTTGTAGTAGTTTGAAGTACCATCGGCATTCTTAGCATTCTTAATGGTAGACAGGTATGGGAATGTTTCTAGAACAGTTCCTTGTGTACCAGTAATCGCACCTTGATTGTCATATACAACAACATGAAGTTCATCATTCTTTGCAGTTAAACTTTTTGCAAATTTAGAAGTTCCAGTTTTTCCATCAAATGAACCACTATATTTCCAAGCATCAAATTCGGTGCCAGTTCCAGCAGAATCGTTTCCGATTACACTACCAAACACGGAAACACCTAGAGAGTTACCTAGTTTGCCTGCATATTTAGCTATAAATGCTCCGTCACCAGAATCTATTGTAGCATCATCAAATGCGGTTTCATTTTTATACAGTGTTGGTGTTAATGAACCAAGTACAGTATTGTTAGCTAGCGCATTAAGAGCGGTAGCGCCGGCGCTATCTTCCACTTCACGTACAACATGAAGAGAGTTAGAATAGCGTAGAAAGTAAGCAGCGGAGTGAAAATCTGCTGTATTACTTGAGTCGGGTGAACTAAAGGTAGAAACTAAACCAGTCTCATCTGAGATTAGTGTAGGTACACCGATAGGGCCCCAACCGAAACTTCCCACAATTGCACCAGTAGAAGTTTGAACATTAGGCACTACGCCCGTCAGGTCAATTTCCTTTACTGTTACAGCAGGAGAAGCAGAGGGTGTAAAAAGTGCCATAACTTTATCCTTTTTCGTTTATCTAATTATAAGTTAACATAATACGTTTAATTACTAATTTAGTAACTTTCAATACTTTTATTTATAAATAACCGTATTTACAGAAACGTTACCAATCTTCTATGCCCACATCTGGGCCTTCAAAGGTATGCCAACCTTGATTTTGTCTTGCATCTTCCTGTTCTGCAAACTCTAAACCATCATCAATGAACCCAACAGGGGGTACATCGTCATTAATTTCTTGCATCTTTCTAGCAAACATCATCTCTTTTAAATTGATATCTGTCATATCGGAGAAGAATTGTGAGGATACAAAGAATCCAAACAACACAAGATTCATCATTAGGTCATCGTGATTACCATCGGATGCTTCATATGACTGTCCTCTTGATACAAATGTTGAGATTTCCATTATGGTATTCTCATCAACAATGTCTAGTTTCTTTACTTCTAAGATATCTTTGATGGCAGAACATCCTAATCGTTTTACTTTACGATTCATTTCGATACCAATACGGTCTGCCTTGATTGCAGATTCCATATGGATGTTCTCATACTCTAGGTCTTGATATAGACCATTACAGACTACTGTTCCTTGGTCATTTGATTCAATAACAACATATGCTTCGTTGTAGAGAGTTGCGTACTTATATATAATATTAGGAAAGAGTATTGGAGATATAGTATTATTGCGATAGACAGCAACCTGTTTGAACGGTCTCGTGCTAATGTCGATTACGTTAAACGTAGAATAATCCTGACCTCTTCCCTTTGATACGTCCACCATCATAACATATTCATGTTCTTTGTTTGGACGGTCATATATTAATAAATCAGCCCCTTCAAGAACTTCTTGAGGGTTTGATGCCCTAAACCCTAATAATGTCTCGGCATTAATTAGAGTATCACCTGTTCCGTAAAAGGTGTTACCAAACTCTTGGTCAAATTGTAACTGAGATGTATTTGATATGGTCTGTCTTTTCCATTCATCATCTCTGCCTGGCACATCCCACCAGTTTACCGTAAATGGTACAAACTGATTTACCTTCTGTACCGCACCTTCCCATATCTTATGGAAAGTATTACCAATACCATTTGCAGTACTTGTTATGATAACCTTTGTATCTTTACCCGCAGAAATTACTGGATAGGTTGATGTATAGAACTCATTTGCATTTTCAACAAACGCAAACTCATCTAGGAATAGTAGGTTAACAGACATACCACGAATCGAACTACCAGAGGTTGCAGCTGCAATGATACGGGAGTTATTACTAAATTCTATTGAACCCTTGTTGAGTGCTTTAGTGCCTGGCTGTAGGAAGAACGGTAAGTTCTCTAACATGAGTGTGATACGACCCAACATCTCTCTCGCAGTCGCACCTTTGTTGGCAAGCACTGCAATAGTCTTTTCGGTTTGAAAGACCGCAAACCAGATTATGTATCCTACCGAACTAATAGATTTACCAGACTGTCTACACGCAAGTACGATAGAGAATCGGTTATTGTTGAAGTGGTCAAACATCTTCTCTTGGTATGGATACAGGTCAAATGGAACTAGACCATCATCCAGAGAAATAACTTTTAGATATTTTTTACAGAAGTATACGGGGTCATTGGAACACTTTATGTATTCCTTAATTTCTTCTTCAGTAAAATTGTGTTGAACTCCATCTCGCTTGACATTTATATTGCCAAGATAAGTTTCATTCTGATTCTGGTTCTGCATCTATTACCACTTGTTTTTCATTATGTATTAATCGCTGCAAGTCTGTAGTCGTTCCTACAAATAGATTGTTTGTGGTGTTACCCAGTTGTTTGGGTTCGTCCTTTTGATTTATGTCTTTGTTCTTCTTATTCAAATCCATCAACTTATCATTCACATCTGCCATGTTTTTCATCATACCAGACAACACTTCAAACGCTCGGGGGTGTTCACTTTCCCTTGCGACTTCAATCATTAATTCCATACTCTCTTTACCCTTCTCTAATATATCATAGTAGGTTTCACGAGAGTATTCGTAATCATCTTTTATTTTCTTTTCATTCTTATCAGTCATTATGCACTATCTACATTAGTTGTTATAAATCCGTAATCACTATCCGCACTCACAGAGTTGGGAGACGGTACGACCTTTACTGTATTTAGGTAAACGTCACTGTCGTTCAATCCTTCTGTTTGCATGAAGAAGTTATTACGAACATCACGAATAATATCGCCAGTACCTTCAGGGCCATATAAAGATATTTTCATCTCAAAGTCTAATGTATATATGATAGTTCTACGTTGTTCGATTGCACCTTCAAAATCATCTTGAAATGCCGTACCTGTCAAAGAGATGGGAACGTCTTCGGTCAGACTTGGTATATCAGAGAACGGTTTAATTGTCGCAGTATACTGTGGTGCAAAGTATGGTAGAATTTGTTCAACAATCTGTAGTGCATCGTCCTGTGACTTTGCATAAACATTAAGTTGAAATGAGATTATATACGGTGTTGCGGTATATATCTTCTGTCGTTTTGTTATAGCGTTACTTGTTTTCGATATGTTATTGACCTTGGGTAACTGTCTAGTGGGGTCATAGTTCATACTCGTAATCTCGAAAGACATACGAGGAAGTTTCATTGCAACTCTTCGTTCTGTATCCTCACCCTTGTTCATCGACTCAAGACGTGAAATAAAGTTCCTTTTTGGTGCATAGGATAGAGGTACTTTTACCTGAGACATTGTCTCACCCGCACTATTATGACGCAGTACATACAGGTTATTAAACAATGAACCAAACACGGACACCGCAGTTCTTACTCTTTTATGATAAAACCATTGTCCAAACATTATATGTCTCCAAACGGATTAGACTCTGAGAAGTCAAGGAAGTCACTCTCGAAGTCATCAAAGATTTGATTCTGTGCATCAGCCTGAATATTCTGTAATTCTTTAACTAATGTCGGTGTCGCAAGAGAAAGTGATGTGAGTCCTTTCACTTGTTGCGATGTGGTGAATGTGTGGAACTTACCATCGGTTGCACCAACATGTGCGAGTTGCATGACCTTATCCGAATCCGACCAATCTGTAATCTCACCAATCATGTTATAACCAGTGAATTCCTGTCTTACTTGTTCACCTACTATATAACCTTGGTCAGCAGAGTCCATAGTCAATGCATACTGATATGCACCCTCGAACTCCACAACATCAATGGTTTCAATACCAGTATCCATATCTTCATCATTGTACTCGAACAACTCACACTGCATACGGAATGTAGGAAGGTTCTGTAACTGATAGAATGGAGTTTCTGTTTCTACTCTACGTATCTCAAATATAGACTGAGATAGTGTTAGATAAATTAGGTCACCTTCACGGGGACGGAAATTATTTTCTGCAAGGCGATTACCTACAAGTTGTTTCCATCTCTTTCTTGAAACAATAAAGTTTGCTTGGTCTCTTAGTTCGATACCAAACTTTGTAAACAGGTCACCTTCACCATCAAACGCTTCGGTGTTCTCTATGTACATCTCTACCTTATAGGCAGAACCAAACCGTGACGGTACGTCATCAAGAAAAATATTGTCTTTATTAACAATCTCACGGGGTAGGTAATATACATCCTGTCCATACATCTTGAGAGCTTCAACTATAATGTCCTCATAGACGTTTTGTTCAGAACGAACACCTTGTTTAAAGTATGGGTTCGTTGCCATTATGTTATCCTACAAAGAAGTCGGGTGGAGTATCATACTCATTATATATGCGTTGACGTATTGTTTCGATTTCCTGTTTCGCATCTTCGTAAATTTGTCTACCGTTAAGTTGAACACCGCCTGGCAATATCATACCCTCAAACTTAATAAGGTTCGCACCCCATTGTTCTTTTAACAATGCAGTCGCATATTCTTTTAAGAACAAGTTATCGTATGCTTTAGTGTCACCATTTACATCGGTTGCCATCCACATTTCCACTAGTACTTTATCACCCGCTTTCAAGTCTTTACCCGCACCAATGTCACCAAAGATGTGCAGTTTGTGGTTTGCTCTCTGGAATTGAATCTGTGGACTACCTGTCATTTTCATATCAACAAGTGATAAGTATTGTTGCATCTGTTCAAAGTATGCCATATCTGAAAGACCAGTCTGTAAGTCCCACATATCATTGAGACGCATTTGGTATTTGACATCAAAGAAACTTGCACTACCACTTTCACTATTAATGGGTAATACACGGACAACACTTAGTATGTCGTTTGCATTAGTAACACCAGTAGTGTCCAAGTCGAAATCGATATACCCACGAGTTGTCATATCAGCCGTCATAGTAATAGGAAGGTATACTCTGTGAGAACCTTCACCAACATACTCGGTAAACAATTGCAATGCATCGTTTACACGGTCTTCTATCTGTTCATCGTCTACATTGATTTCAATCACTGGATGACCCAATCTACGCAGACAATAATCTACGAAATCGTTTCTACTGTTTAATCTTGAATATGCCATACTAGTTATTTATCCTTAGTTTAACAACGTGCCTGAGTTGTTATATACATTAATTCTATAGTGGGCACCGTGTTGACCATCCAATAGGTCAGCATCCAATCCACTTGAAGCTCCATCCACAGTCTTTATTGAAGTCAAAAGTTGTGCGGAAGTTTGTTTCGAGTATGAGAATGCACCTGTTCCTGAGTTGTATGAAATGTCGCCACTTGCACTAAACATTCCTCTAACGTTTGCAGAGTCAATCTGAATATCGTTTGCGTTTGCGGTAATACCTTTACCACCCACAACGTTGAAGGTTCTAGTAGCAGCAATAGTACCACCACCAGTGAGACCAGTACCCGCAGTCATTGTTACACCACTGTGGTCTATGTGTTCGTTAGCAACAAATCCACTCAAGTTATCATGGACAATGTCTCCATCTGTAGTAGAGATTGCACCATTACTATACGTAATACCTGTACCACCACTAAACATACCTTTGATGTTTGCGGAGTCAACTTGGATATCATTTGCATTTGCAATAATACCCTTACCACCGATTACATTTACTGTTCTGGTTGCGGCAATAGTACCACCACCAGTCAAACCTGTTCCCGCAGTCACGGAGACTGAACTATGGTCTATGTGTTCGTTTGCAACAAACCCAGATAGATTATCATGAACGATATCTCCATCGGTTGTTGATATTGCACCATTACTGTAGGTGATACCTGTTCCACCAGAGAACAATCCTTTAATCTGTGCCGCAGTTCTATCTGAATCAGTATAAGAGAATACACCATTCGAATATGATAGGTCACCTGAGGCACTAAACATTCCTCTAACATTTGCAGAGTCAATATTGAATTCACCAGATGATACACTTAGACCTTTGTTCGCAGTCAGATGTGCTCTTACCTCAGATGCACTCGGCCCTGTATAGGTAATGACACCTGTTGAACTATTGTATGATGCACTTCCATCTCCACCCGCATCGGTAACCGATATGGCACCTCTTGCACGTGCTGTGGTATGATAAAGATTAGTGTTTTCAGTTAAGTCTGCGGTTGTATGATTGGATATGTCAGAGGTTGTACCAGTGACATTACCCGTTACATTACCGACTAGGTTTGCACCGATAGCATAGTTTGAGACCAATCTTTGGTCACCATGATTCCAAGTGAATGTCGGTATAGTACCTGAAGACCATGCACCGAATGTTAATCCCGCACCGTCTGTTAATGCACTTGTTGTTGAACTATCAGCAATAGTAATATTCTTATCTGTTACTGTCAAGTTCGTGGTTGCAACGTCAGTCTGTGAACCTAAGATACTTAGATTTCCTGAGACTACCAAGTCGTTGAATGTTACATTATCTGAGGTTGCAACTGCCTGACCGATACTGATTGCACCGTTACTGTATGTTACACCAGTACCACCTGAGAACATCGCTTTGACATTCGCAGAGTCGATATTGAATTCACCATTGGTTACAGATAAACCTTTGTTTGCAGTAAGATGTGCCCTTACTTCTGTCGCACTTGGCCCTGTGTAGGTATAGACACCATTACTATAAGAGAAACTTCCGTCTCCACCAGCGTCTGTGGCAGAGAACATTCCCTTGACATTATCAGAGTCTATGTTAAACTCACCAGAAGATACACTCAAACCTTTATTTGCGGTTAAGTGTGCCCTGACTTCAGATGCACTTGGGCCAGTGTAAGTGAATGCACCAGTACTTGAATTGTAAGAGAAAGAACCATCACCACCAGCGTCAGTTGCGGATACTAATCCTCTAACCTGTGCGTCTGTTCTTTGCGTGAATGAGAATACACCGTTCGAATATGATAGGTCTCCACCAGCACTAAACATTCCCTTGACATTTGCGGAATCTATGTTAAACTCACCATTAGAAACGGAGAGTCCTTTGTTTGCAGTTAAGTGTGCTCTTACTTCAGTAGCACTAGGCCCAGTATAAGTGATAACACCTGTAGTGCTGTTATATGCCAGTGAACCATCTCCACCCGCATCTGTAACAGAGTTGGACGCTCTTGCTCTTGCGTCTGTATAGTAGAGGTTAGTATTTTCTGATAAGTTTGCAGTAGTGAATGGGTCGAGTGATATGACATCTGTAAAGTTCCCACCAGTTGTTTGTATTGTAATAGTTCCGTTTGAACTATCGAAGTCTACACCAGTAACACCCGCAATAGTAATGTTCTTTGCAGAATCAATCTGACCCTGTGCATTTACTGAGAACTGTGGTACTTGTGTAGAAGAACCGAATGTTCCCGCACTGACACCAGTGTTAGTAAGATTGATTGTATCGGACGCAGAATCATATGTGACTCCTGTTCCACCAACAACCGCAGCACCAAGGTCACTGTCAAAGTTAGACTTTGTATAAACATCTTCAACATCAATACTAAATGCACCAGTAGAACTATTATATGTTAAGTCTCCAGCTGCGGAGAACAGACCTCGAATAGTTGTGGTTGTCTGTGCGTCTACATTGTCAAATCTAATATTAGTAATTGTAGCAGAATCAAAGGTTGCCTGTCCACCATTAAGTTGAGTACTTGCAAGTGTAGTAATAGTCGCATTGGTAGTTGTTAATGTGGTAATACCAGCACTATCAATCTGTGTTGTTAGACGTGAAAGGAAATCACTATCGAAGTTAATCTTCGTATAGACATCTTCTACATCAATAGAGAATACACCAGTAGTACTATTGTATGTTAAGTCTCCACCAGCACTTAGGTGCGCTCTTACTTCAGCTGCACTAGGCCCAGTATATGTGATTACACCAGTTGTAGAATTATATGAAAGAGAACCATCTCCTCCAGCATCTGTTACTGATACTGAGTTCTTTGCATCGGAATCGGCACGTGCAGTGGTGTAGTATAAGTTACTACCCTCACTGACATTAGTTGTCGATTTCGTGCCGAGTCTAACGTCAAAATCAGAATCAGCACGAGTAGTAGTGTAATAGAGATTCGAACCTTCCGCAACATTTGCTGTTGTTTTGGTAGCAAGTCTGTCATCGAAACGAGTAGTTGTATAATAGAGGTTACTTCCTTCTGGCAATTGGCCAGTGTTTGCATCTCCTAAGTCGGAGTCGAAGTTTGATTTGGTGTAGACTTGTTCCACATCAAATGTGAATTGTCCAGTACCGCTGTTATATGTTAAGTCTCCACCAGCAGAGAACATGCCTCTGATATTTGCGGAGTCAACATTAAATACACCTGTAGATGAATTGTATACTAGACCCTTATCTCCAGATACATATCCACGAAGTGTTGCAGTAGATGTCGCATCACCCAGTGCAGAGTCGAATCTTGCACGAGTGTAGTAGAGGTTTGACCCTTCGGTTAAACTTGCAGTTGTTGACGATGTTTCGTCTAATAGTTTGTGCCATGCACCCGCATGTGCAAAGTAACCTTTACCTGTTCCATGTACGTGTGCGAACATACCATGATAGGTTGATGCACTAGGTAGGTCACCTTCTGAACTGTACACATTACCGAATAAAATCTTACCTGTAGTTTGAAGAGTTTCTGAACCTAGTGTCCAGTACTCACTACCCTCATCCCATAAGAATGATTTGTTTGGTTGGTCACCACGTTCAATCTCAATACCACCATCTTCCGAAGGTGTACCAGTCGCATTAGAGTTGAGGACAATCGTATTGTCTGCAAGGTTAATGGTTTCAGTGTTTACAGTGGTCTCTGTACCAGTAATGGTCAGATTACCGTCAAGGACGGTATTACCAGTTACTCGTAGAGTACCAATGTTTGCACTGTCAAGGGTTGCTTGACTTCCTGTTAAATTTGTGTTTGCAAGATTAGTAATGGTTGCACTGTCGAGAGTTGCACCCCCAGCTACAGATAACCCACCCTTTACAGTCAGTCCACTGTGGAATGTCTCATTAATATTTGTTCTTGCAAGGTCAGAGTCATTGAATGTGAACGTACCAGATGAACTATCAAAAGAGAATACCGCAGTATTGTTCGTACTTAATGACAGGTCTAGGTTAATTTTCTTATTAGACGCATCAACAACAATCAAGTCACCCCCACTATCTTTCAGTGAAAGTGTACCAAGGGTGATTGTGTTACCACTTAGATATAGGTCACGCCACTTCTTAGTGGAACTACCAAGGTCATAGACCTCGTTTGAGTCTGGGACTATACTACCAGTAAATGCATTATTTGTCAAGCCAAAAGTGTATTTATTTTGTTCACTATCAAAGTCTACGGAAATATTTGCATCTGACCGTAAGTTAGTGATTTCCCACTTACTTGTTAACTTGTTATATGCAAGAATAGAACCATCTGATTCTGTAGCAGAAACATCAACACCAGCGAGGTTTGAGATAGAGAATGCACCAGCGGTAACCTTCTTAATGGGTGTGCCGACAACTACCTTTTTTACAATGATTTTATCAGTCATTATTGTTCCCTTTTATCTTGTGACCGATGGAGTGACTTCGGCTTGTCCTTCGAGGACTCTTTGAATTATGTTATTACTGTCACTATCGGTATATGATACCTCTACATCGTATACATAACGTCCACGTGTCTTCATCGCATCCGTTTGGGTATTGGTTAGTGATAAATTTATGATTCCGGCAGTTGACGGGTTCACAACAATACTGTTGAAATTGATAGTATCTGGGTCGTTCGCAGAATCACCGAATCTGCGTTTAAGTCTGGCAGCAACCGAATGGTTGGTCAGGTCGTATGCGCTTCCGCTATCATGGACGAGATGTATTTCTACAGCAACATCTGTTCCTTGATTAATTAATATATCTTCGTAATTACTTGATGACATTCTCTAATACCCATTGAATAAAAACCTTTATGTGTTTATTTATAAGGTTTGGAACGTCAACAGTTTAGTAATCTGACATTATTTCTTCTATGATTTCGTCTTGGAGACCCATAGACATGTCTGTTCTATCAAAAATATAAGAGATTGTCATTCTCCAACAGTCGGTTTCGGCTGCGTGATAGACTCTGTTATACCAAGGTTCGTGATATGCACCGAAGTATCCTGCTTTACATTGCCAACCCTTTTCATCTTGCATGACTACAGTCTTACCTGTATGTCCATCAACGTACTTAAAACATCCATCGCCTGTTTCTGACCAAGTGAAGATAAGATTGTATGCAGATGCATTTGCATTATTGTGCCATGATATGAATCCATTTGGTGGATACAATGAACATAATGCATTGTTACGTGTACTTAATAATGTACACAAGTTGGTGTTCAATTCACCAAACTTTTTGTAGATATCCACAACCCCAGAACTGTGTTGTGCGGTTGAGTAGACGCCACTCTGTTGTATATCCAACCTATCATTCTTTAGTGATATAAAGTGTGCGGTGTCTGGGTAACCTTCGTGTGCATGGTCTTGTTTTATAATCTCATCACGGTGAGTTTCACTAACATAATATTCACGGTCAGATGCACTACCCGATACCCGCAGATGTTCCTTTAACCAATCCTTGTTATCATAATACCATTCGAAGTCCTTTAAAGCTGCAAGTACTTCCTTATTCTTGATTGGAATATTCTTCATACTATAAGTGTATCCTTTTTCAAACATCCTGAATAATGTCGGAGTATTGGTGGTTTACCCGATTTGGATTGTTTGTTATCATAACCATATTGTGTGAAGTAGTTCCATCGAATGTCATCTTCAAAGATACCAATCTTTAAGTCCTTGTACTTCTCAACTTTATTAACCAACCACCAAAGAGTTGTTTGGTCAAAATGTCTTAGGTCTTTGTCCCATTGTTGTTTGTCGAATCCTCGTGGCATCCAGTTCCCCGAAAATTGTCTACGATATAATTCATACCAATCTTCCATGAATTCCATAACTAATGGATTCTCACTTCGGTACAAACATACACCCCCGCACAATTTATACTTCTCATAACCATCATTGTACTTGAATTGTCTAATCGCATAATACTTTTCACGTTCTGCGGTGAGTTCATGGAAGACCATATCATAGTCTTTCATTTCATCCCACACGGTCATTATATCTTCGTGTTCACATTCCATGTCTGCATCAACATACATGGTAATATCATACGGAGTTGCTGCCATACCCCACAGTTTTGCACGATAGTGGTCATCACAAAAGATTATCTGGTCAGCTTCATCTGCACGGTCATCCAAGAATCTTTCCTCAGTTACCAAAGTAATGAGTGCGTCTGGATAGAAGTCTTTAATTGATTCGATTAAATTAACCGCATACACATAGAAATTGGGATTCTTTGATGCAACAACTACAAAACCTTTAGTCTGGGTTGACATCTTCTAGTGCTTCCTGTACAATTAATATAGCATATAGATTCACTTCAGGAATAGACTTTGAACGTCTTAGTTTGGACTTGAGTGGTCTATTTTTAGAGTTTTTGATTTCAGGAATCTCAAATGTTTCTAACTTATACTCAAATAGTTTCTCAAGTTTTTTCGCACGTTCATGTTCTAATTTTTTCTGTTTCTCAATCTCGGCTTCAGACTGTTTCTTTTCCAATCGTCTTTTACTAGAAGCATCAATGACATCTTCACCGATAGCTTTAACTGCCTCGTGGAACAGTTCGTTATCAGTACCATCTTGATTGACCGCATCTATCTTATGAACTTGACGTGTGGTCTTGTTTCCTTCTGTCGTTTCACTAATAGCATTCAATGTTTGTTTCTTGGGGGTTTCCCAGAAAGCATTATCTAACCATATTGTTGACATTATAGTCTCCTATTATATTTCACTTTTATATATACCAAATTTATGCAGTTCTTTGGTATAAGGTATATGTTTCAATTGTTGATGAACCAGTATCAATTGTTGTTCCTACATAGTTGCCCACATAGTTACCGAGATATGAATCACTACTTGTTCTGGTATAAGTACTCGACCTATTCACGGTTGACACACCTGTCGAACTTCTGGTAGAATCCGTTGTTGATGTTCTCAAGTAGTCAGCTGCATAACTAGAGGTTCGTGTTCTCTGATAGTTTGCGGAGTAGTTGGACGCTCTAGTTCTTTGGTATACAGCAGAGTATGCAGAACTTCTCGTTCTCTGATAATCAGCGGAGAATGCTCTTGCGTAGTTACCTGTGTATTCACCTACAAAGTCACCAGTGAATGTCTGTAAACTGTCACGTGTGTAATCCGCAGAATAATTTCTAGCATAGTTACCAACATAGTTACCAGCGAAGTCGCCAGTGTAATCTGTAATACGAGTACGAGTTGATGTTCTTTGATAATCTGCTTCAAAGTTTCTAGAGTAGTTACCAGTATAGTCTCCAAGGAAATCACCAGTAAATGTGTTTACGCTGTTACGTGTAGAAGTTCTCTGATAGTTCGCACTGTAGTTTCTAGCATAGTTACCAGTATAGTCTCCAAGGAAGTTACCAGCAAAGTTACCAGTGTAGACTGTCGCACGAGTTCTCTGATAGTTCGCACTAAAGTTTCTGGCATAGTTTGCAGTAAATGCTCTGGCATAGTTACCAGTATAGTCGCCTAAGAAATTACCAGTGTAGTTACCTACAAAATTACCAGTGTAAGTTGTTACACGACTTCTTGTATATGCAGTAGCTCTAGTTCTAGTAGATGTTCTTGCATAGTTACCTACAAAGTTACCTGTATAGTTACCTACAAAATTACCTGTGTAGTTATAAGCGTCACCACCTTTACCACCACCCGCATAGTTGGTTGCACGTGTTCTTGCATATGCAGTCGCTCTTGTTCTTGCATAGTTACCTACGAAGTTACCAGCAAAGTTGCCTGTATAGTTACCAGCAAAGTCACCCACATAGTTGGTTGCACGTGTTCTTGAGTATGCAGTAGCACGAGTTCTTTGGTACACAGCAGAGTATGCACGAGCATAGTTACCAAGGTAGTTTCTGGCATAGTTACCAGTATAGTCACCTAAAAAGTTACCAGTGAAATCACTCGTACTATCTCTCGTAGATGTTCTTTGATAGTTTGCAGAGAATGCTCTTGCGTAGTTACCAGTGTAATCACCTAAGAAGTTACCAGCAAAGTCACCCACATAATCCGTGATACGTGTTCTTTGATAGTTAGCGGAATATGCACGAGCATAGTTACCAACATAGTTTCCTAAGAAGTTACCAGCGAAGTCACCAGTAAATACTGTTGCACGGTTTCTCGTATAATCAGCACTAAAGTTTCTGGCATAGTTGCCCACGTAGTTACCAACAAAATTACCTACGTAGTCAGTGATTCTTGTTCGTGAATATACAGCTGAGTAATTTCGAGAATAGTTACCTACGTAATTACCCGCAAAGTTTCTACTGTAGTTACCAGTATAATCACCTAAGAAGTTTCTTCCGTAGTCACCTACGTAATCACCAGTAAAGTTTCTGGAGTAGTTGCCAGTATAGTTACCGACAAATTCTGTTATGAAGTTGCCTGTGAATGTGCCAGCAAAGGTACGTGCAAAGTTTCTGGCATAGTTGCCAACAAAGTTACTTGCACGGGTTCTTTGATAATCAGCAGAGTAATCAGTACTTACTGTATTATAACGAGTATCAGATGCAGTACCACGATTAGTCCATGTACCAGTTGCGGTTGGAGCTCCTTGGGTTGCACTTCTTAATTGATACGTACCAATACCATTACTGCCATTGGTAATACGACTCTGGACTCTTGAACCAAACGAATATCGTATTTCCGCATCCGTCATCTCTTGAACGCCTTGGAAGGAACCTGTCAGACCAGAAGAACGTTTAATTGAGACAGGTCTCACCGCAGTCGGTGAAGACATTGTATTCTTTACATAGAGGTTGTATACCGTCCCTGTTGTCCCCGTTTGTAGTCTATCTGCAAACACACCAGTTTTGTATGTACCATATCCACTGGGAGCAGATGTCCCTAGTTTATATACGCCTGGGTATTCTGATACCGCAATACGAGATAATAATCTGTCTGCAAGAGTGTCCACCTCAGAGGAATCTAATTCATGTAGTTCTGGAGTACCACCGTTATCCGTGAATTCTAGAGGATATCTATACGCAGCTGAATCGCCAGAAAAATCAGATACACCCTCTCTCTGATATAACGAGGTTGTTTCTTGTATAATAGGAACATTACCACCAGAGAATCCATGTGTCCCTGAAGCATCATCAAACCTAGAATCAGTAAACGTACCGATTAAAGTGTTGTTTGTAGATACTTGAGTAAGAGTTGCTACATCACTGGAATCCAACGCAGCAAGATGCAACCCTGCTTGATAAGCAAGGTAGTTCTCTTCTGTGGTTGTTATCTCCTTGAGGTCACCATTAGTGCCTTCAAGTTTTAGTGTTGTAGTTCCCATATCAACCTATTTATGCAATTCTAACGTAGAGTGTATAGGTCTCAATGTTGGTATTGGAACTTCCTATTTCCGTACCCGCATAGTTGCCCACGAATGTTCTTGAGTAGTCTCCAATAAAGTTTCTTGCATAGTTGCCTACGTAATTACCCGCAAAGTTTCTAGAGTAGTCACCAGTATATTGTGCGTCAAAGACTCGTGTATAGTTACCAATGAAATTACCAATGAAGTCTCTAGCGAAAGCCGATGCACCAACATAACTTGAAGAACGAGTTCGTGCAAAGTTTCTTGCGTAGTTACCAGTGAAATTTCTTGAGTAGTTACCTACGAAATTACCAGTGTAGTTACTAGACCTAGTAGTCGTTGAAACACGTGAAGATGAACGAGTCGATGCTACAGTAGAAGCACGTGTATATGCTGTGCCCGTTGAGGTGCTTGTGTATTGGTTGGCGTCACCACTTTTACCACCACCCAAAAAGTTGCCAGTAAATGTTGCTGCATAGTTACCAGTATAGTTACCTGTAGCTAACTTTCTTGAGTAATCGCCCGCATAAGCTGTGGTTACTGAACCGCCTTGTTGTGTAATACCGTAAATGTTATTGGTATAATTCTCGACCTGCTGGAAATTCCCTCTGGTATATGTCAGACCATCACTACCCGTGACGCTTGTTGTGTTTGTCCAAGGGTTTGTTGAGGAACCGCCCTCAGTGACTACAAAGGGAGTTGATTGAGAATGAACTATACCCCCATCCCACTTTACTAGTAAAATATGGTTTGAATACGATGCGTCATATCCAACCTCCCAACGCCATCCAGCAGGTTGACCGCCTGGCGGGGCTATGGTGGTACTTCCAGTGGTTGTTATGGTTCTACTATAGTTACCTGTAAAGGTTTGTACTCCACTATCCGCAACATCACTCACAAAGTTACCAGCGAATTCGCCCGTGTAGTTACCGGCAAAGCTTCTTGCAAAGTTGCCAGTACGTGTTCTTGAGTATGCTCGAGAATAGTCTGCACTGTAGTTTCTAGAGTAGTTACCAGCAAAGTTACGAGTAAAACTATCACTGGTAATTCTTTGACTATCACGAGTAAACTCACCAGTGAAATCACCAATGAAGTTACCAGCATATGTACCAATCCTACTGTAGTTACCCACAAAGGAACCACTAGTAGTTCTCGTATACGTACTAGTTTTTGTGGACGTTCTATTATAGTTACCGACATAGTTTCCTATGTAATTGGTAGAAAAGTTACCTGTGTAATAGAAGGTCTCTTGGTCAACACTCACATAAAGTGTTCTAGAGAAACTACGTAGATACTCAGTACCCGCATAATTACCAACAAAATCTTGACTGTAGTTACCAAGATATGATATTAATCTTGAATAGTTACCAGCATAACTATCGGTACTTGTTCTGGTGTAACTAAGTGTTGCGGTTGATGACCTAGTTGAAGTCGCAGTAGTACCACCCACATAGTTTCCTACGTAGTTACCCACAAAACTCGGAGAATAGTTACTTGTACGAGTTTTAGTGTAGGTTGCAGAGTATGTACTACTACGAGAAGTAGTAGAACTTCTTAAATATGTTGAAGCACGGGTTCTCGTATAATCAGCACTATAGGTTGATGTTCTTAATCTGGAATATGTTGAAGCACGGGTTCTCGTATAGTTTACCCCGACAAGCGCTTTTCTAGTATCAGTTGCAGTACCTTTTGCTTGCCACGTACCAGAAAGTCCATTAGCTGACGGAGTTCCTTCAGTCGCACTAAAGATTTTGTATGTTCCAACAGTGTTCGCAGCTTCCGCTGTACGATTTCTTGAATTAACACCGAACGACTTTGCTACCTGACGTGGAGTCATTCGTTGAATACCTTGATAAGTACCAGCATGTCCTCCCGAACGTTTTATTGCAAATGGCAATACCGTTGTCGGTGCAGACATTGATGTTCTTTTATAGAGGTTGTATGTTGCTACAGTACCGTCTGTTCTGGTATCAACCATTACCCCAGTTTTATTCAACGTGTAATCACCACTAGGGGCGGATGCAGCTAACTTATATGTGCCTGGATAATCAGATGTATATATTCTACTGTTGATTCTGTCTATCAATGTGTTAACATTGGCAGAATCCATTTCTGTTAATTTATTGGGTGTTGTTCCATTATCGTCTGTATGAAATATTGGAATACGATAGTCGCTATCACCATGTATAGGTGCATGACCAGCTTTCTGTCGAACTATCGTGGAGATACTTGTTGTTGAAAGAAACCCATTTGCTTCGGACGTACCGATAGCAGAGTCAAAAGATGTATCTATGAACGTGCCGACAGTACGATTATCTCCTGAAAGATTCGTACCAAGTGTACCGACATTAGAGGAATCTAAACTAGCAAGTTCCAACCCAGCTTGATACGCAAGGTAGTTTTCCTCCGTTGTAGACATCTTTTGGAAGTCTGCGGTATTCTTTAATTTTAGTGGAACACTCATTAGTGTTAATACTCCGATTAATTAAGTTGTGTTCCATTCTCATCAAATATAAGTGGTACGTCTACTCTTAATGCGTTTAGGGCAGCAACGAAATTGTTTCTTTCTGCACCGACAAATGCAGCGTTTAAATCATTTAGTGAACCTAACCTTGCCGTTTGTAGTGTACTGTCTGAATCTAATAGTGTCAAGTCATCTGCAAGTGAGTTGATAGCTCTTACAAGGTCAGTTCTATTTCCGATAGAACCATCAGTATTTAGTATTGCTAGATTACCTACTGCACTGTCTAAGGAATTAAGAGATGAACCAATATTATTTGTGGTTGTGTTATGGGTCGAACCAATCGCAGCACCAATACTAGTATGCAGTTCATTGATTGCAGCGGTAACATCAGAAGCACTGGTGTCAAGAGACATAGTACCCAAGTCTGCTTCATGTTCGTTGATTGCAGCCTTAACGTCAGTTGCAGTTGTATCAAGTGTACCTACATCCACAGTACCAGCAAAGGTTGCGTTTGCGCCACTGAATGTCAGTGCAGTAGTATTACTCGCACCAGATTGGAGACGTAAGTCAGAACCACTCTTAATGAAACGACCATATAGTGTTCCACCGTCTTTCAACTGAATAGCGGTGTCAGCGTCTAAGATAAGATTTGTAGATACGTCAAGTGTCAATGCACCTGTTCTATTAATCTTTGTACCACCAACGGTGATATTACCACCAGTTTCAACAGTTCCCGCAGTGGTGACATTTGCACCTGAGAATGTTAATGCAGTAGTTGTACCCGATTTAACAATCAGATTACCACTAGTGTTTGTTAATGAACCGTAGGTAGTTCCCGCATCTTTGAAGAATACGTCTCCACCATCGGCATCAAGAGATATGTCACCACTTGCATCTACACTAACCGCACCAGTCACCGCAAAGTTGAGGTCACCTGTCGTTATATCAAACTGATTTGTTCCCGCAGATATCTCGTGAGTAGAGGCATCAAAGACGGCCTCAATCTCATTGATTGCAGCGACAATGTCATTCGCACTCGTTGTTAAATCGGAAGCGGCATTACCACCACCAGAACCATGCATGTCTACATCATGTTCTACCAATGCAGATACGATGTTGTTTGCAGTGATACCAGCCTGTGATAAGTCAGTTGCAACTAGGTCATTAGATGTACCCCGAATGCCCAGTTCTAGTTCGTTAATAGCTGCAACCGCATCCGAATCTTCGTTAGTATTCAAACGACCAGTGGCACCCAAGTCTAACGATACACGGTTTTGGTTGGTTACCAACGTTGTGAAGGTATCCTGAATATCAGTAATTGTTGGTAGATTTGTCGCCATTATAGTTTCTCTACTAGTTTATTGAGAAGTTCTTTTAAGTCATTGACATCTTGTCTTAACTCTTGGAACTCTTTATCTTTGTTTTGTCTTGCACTCTTAGCTGCACGTGCCTTTCTTATCTCATCTTTATTTATATTAATAATAGCACCTGAAGTCGGACATCTTGCCAACCCGCTAGCGTTTTCTACCATTATGAGTGGTTTAGACATTATGTTGCCATCGCTATTGCTCTAAAGTCTCGTATAAACGGAACTCTAGATGAGTTGTTACCTTTGAACACAATCTTAAATTGGTATTGTGTGAATGGTATTACAGTACCCGTATCCCCACCAATCAAGTAACGATATTCACGGAAGTTTGCATCATCTGGTGCAACAGCATTCTCTACTGCTTGTAAAGTCCAGTCTACATCAAAGATGTTAACACCATCATTTGCAGTCCTGAAGTACAACTCAATATCACTACCAGAAGGTCTTAATGCAGCGAGTATTACTTTCATACCAATCGCAGTCTCTTCAAGACCCGCAACACTAGTAATGTGTTTTGCAAGTGAAGAACCACCAAAAGCATTAGTCTCCGCAGAATAATTTATTGGTATATTGAATCCATCCGTACTACCACTGGCAACTTGATGGTCAATCAAGTTTTGTTCTGTACTCAAGGATGCGGTCTGTCCATCGATTACTGGACTTACTGCGGCTCTTGTTGTAGACATCGCAACCGAGAAGGTTGTGGAACGTTGACCAGACAATTCAGCAGTTTCGTTTGATGGGTTTGCAATTAGTCTTGGCGCATTGAATAAGTTTGCATCATTGACAATAACATCGTTAGTAAATTGACTTTGCTTTCGGTACTTAGTTTGACCACTAGTGGTAGCTGCAAGAGACTTACCAGTCGTATACTTAGCAGAAAATACCATGTTGGTATCGTCTGGTAATAGTGTAGTAAATCTAGGTGACGCAACATTAAACTCAATCTGTTTATCGATTAGAATAGAACTTCCACCGAATCTACCCGAAGAGGTACAAGCGGAGTCTGCATTGAACTGAATTCCAAATCCATCTACCTTAGTGATTGTTCTCTCACCATTAATGGATGAACCCTTGACGCCATTATATGTTGTACCAGCAACAAGTCCTTCAACATTGACTTTATCGCCAACTGTGAATCCATGATTATTAACCATCATTGTTACTTGGTCGCTATCCGCACCGTGGTCAGCATTCATGTAGATGGGATTCGCAATAAGTAATTCTTTATCTACATCACGGTTTTCAAATACCGCAGTACCACTACTAACAAACTGTGCAGTAAATATTTTGAATGCCAAGTCTTTAGTTTGGTCTGGTTCCCAAGTCGTACCATTCTGTGATTTAAATAGTGAACCCATAGAAGGTTGACGTGATATTCTCTTCTCGGTAGAACCTAATTCGAATGCGTATGTTTCACCAACATATGCTTCATACTCAACAGATTCCGCAAGTAGAACAATCGCATACTCTTCATTTGGATTCAAGAAGATTGGTTCATCAAACTCAAAAGTAGTTGGTGCAGCAATAACCGCAGCCTGTGTTTGTGAAGCAGGTAAGTTTACCTGAGAAGGATTCAAGAACTTAATAGATTGTGCATGGATTTCAGTGGAACTTGGAGCTCCATTGACCATTGGACGAATTTGTAATTGAATCGGAACACCATCCCCATCCGCACTCTTAAAGTAACACTGAACCTTGGTTACAAACAATCCACTTGGTGCAGTTACAAAGAATGACTGCGCCAGTGGGTCAGTAACTTTAACTCGTGTAGTCTCTGTCCATCTACGTGTTCTGGTCTGAGTGATACGAGTAGAAGTAATAGTCTTTTGTCTTGTGTCTAGAGTACCCTGTGCAGTGTAGTTGAACGATGCACGAGATAGTGCAGCGTCATCGTCATTCTTACTGATATCCAGTAGTTTAAATTCTCTTGTACCCGCACGGAAACGTGTAGTTTCTGAAGATGGAATGAAGAACGAACCTTCAATTGTACCATTAGTGTCAGCTTCAAGAATACTAGTACCTTCGGGATGAGCAACTGCATTTCTGTTTGAGTTTGCGAACTGAACGTCTGTTGCTATATCACCATAACGATAGAACTTATCTTCCTCTCTACAAAAATCAGATACCAAAGTACCGTCAAAGAACGGGAAGTAACGAGTACTTGGACGTAGACCTTCTGCCTTAAAGAATACTTTACGAGAACGTATAAATGGTAAGAATGTCAAGGATACGGTTCTATCACCGACAACCTGACGGACAGTTTTCTCACCAACAACCACACGTTGTGAGAAAGACCTGACAACATTAAAGTCTTGTCCTTGGCCACCACCGTTTGCATTACCGACATTGACAACTGTTCTGTTATCGTTATTAGGTATACCTGCCCAGTTCCATTCCTGTGCAGCTCTCCATCCACCTAAGCCTGTAATGTTTAATAGTCCAAAACCAAATAGTGGAGTAAATCTTCGTCCTTGTTGCCATCTGAAGTTATTCGCCGCATTGGGACGCATATTCAGTATCCCACCGACATTTCTATTACCAAGATTTTCGTCAACGTTTTCGGTTGCGGTCTTGTTAATTACATTAGCGGGATTATATTTAGTTTGGAACCAGTTATCTGTTGCGGGTGACATCACAATATTACCTTCACCCGTGATGACCGCAAATGGGTTTACATTTTCTGTACCAGATATAAGACCCTGTTCAATAGTTGCGGAATCGCTGTAGTTCAGATAAACCGTGTCACCTTTCAGTATGGTGTTAGTTGACAACGAAGAATCGTATGCCAATTGAATGTTATCACCAAGGGTTGGTGTTGACAAAAGTCCCCTTGAGGGGTCAATCGCAGCACGATACTCTGGGTTATCCACATCACTGAACGAACGGTCTGCATAGTTGTCTACAAAGAAACCTGATTTAGTTCTTGGGTTACCATCTGCATCCAATACCAATAGAGAAGATGTGTCTAGTTCAAGAAGACTCAATGAGGTAACTTCTTCTAGTTTATCAATTCTCTTTTCCATTCGTGAGATATCACTCATGGTAAATCTTTTTGCTTTGATTGGTGACATAACAACATCTGAGTCATTAAGACCATATGCATTATGTTCTAGGTTGAATAAAGCAAGTGTGTTTTCTGGTGTATCGGGAACCTGTGAACCAAATCCAGCTTCACCTTGAATGTTTTTTACTTCTCCTTGGGTAGTAACAACAATCTTGTCTGCACGAGGTAGATAGTATTCTACATTTGATTGGAAAATGTCACCATTCTGAGGAATTTCATTTGAAGAAGATGAAGTAAATACTCGACTGGAGTTCACGGTAGAACGGAAGTCGATTACATCTCTTAGGTTTACAGTTGTACGAACCCCTGTCTCGAAAACAGGAATATCTTCATAGTCAACCTGACCAATATATGAGTTAACACCAAAGAAGTCACCATTACCGTGGGTGAAGTGTTTGAATTTAACGTATACGTTTCCTGTAGGAGCGGTTGCACCTGTTTCTAAAACAAGTCTACCATTATCGTAGAATCCAGCACGTTGACCATTGTCCACGGTGAATAAGTGAGAAATGTCAGCGCCACCAGAGTTTGTTTGCTTGATTTCAAGTACTTCGAAAATATCAGCAACATCTAGGTCAACGGATTGTACACCGTCAGTTGTTGTAACGGCTGCGGTTACGGTAGTTTCTACCAAACTTTTTTGACGAATAGATGGACTTGCTTTGTTTACCTTTGCGTATATGGTAAGCGCTTGACCTGAAGGAAGACTGGATAGTGTCATATCTTGTGAACCCACAGCACCAAATCCTACACCAGTAACCACCGCACCTGTGTCATTACGAGTGACAATCCAATCAGAAGTGTTCACCCAAGTCTCATTAGTGGTAGTCAACGCAGATAATTCTAACGTTGTTCCAGATGCAGTACCAGTAATGATACGTTGTACTTCAAAATCAAAGTCTGAAAGAGTTTTTGGTCTCGCATTAGGTAATGCGTAAATAAGATTTACTTTTCGTGATTCTTTAATTACCGCTTTATTGTCTTCAAGAATAGGTTTTGCACGTCTAATCGTACTTGTACCAATCGTCTTAATATTACGTAACTGATTAGTACCAGACATCTTAATGTCAAAGAGGTAAACACGGAAGTTACTGCCATCTTTCTCAACAAAACGAACTCTTGCTGTACCTGTAACACTTGCAGCAGGGTTAGTAGTAGATGTTGATAGATTGATTGTAGCAAAGGTTCCAATGTCTAATAAACCTAGTAATTCATTACAGATAAAGTATTGTCCGTAACTAATACCAGCGACTTCATTTTCTGAAGTTGCGGTTTCACGAGGTTTTGGAATTACCAGAGGGGTAGGTTTCTCAGTCGCACCACGGTAACCATTAACATAGGCAACACCATCGGAAACATTCGCAGTGATGTTTGTGCCCGAGTCACTAAAGTCAACGGTGAATGGGTTTACAATATAGTTACCAGATTCTTCTTGGGTTCTTTTTGCAAGGGTGTCAGTAATCTTATTATAGTTATCTGCACCAGTAACTTGGTCAACGATGTCACCATTAACTACATCACAGTAGTATACAAAGTTCTCATCGGAATTAATTTGGTCTTTTGTTGTTAAAGTAAGACGAATACGATATCTGTCAGCGCCAGGCGAGGCCAAGTTTGGTGTCGCACCTTGGTTATCGTACAACGCTGTGTCATCCGCAGATGTTACAATATCTTCTGTTACTTTAAAACCAACAACTTTAGTTGGGTATCTTGTGTACTTGGAAAGGATTACTGATTGACCCTTTGCAAATACAAAATGACCACGTGTGAAAAAGTCACCCGCAGCGTTTGAAATTTTACAACCACGTCCTACAGGCAGTTCTGTACCAACCGCATTTGCAACCTGTAACGTGGTAGCTGTTCCGACATTAGTTATCACATTACCCGCAGCCATACGGATTGGGTTATCACCAGTAATACCATTCGCAGTGTTAATGTATTGTACATACAGTGTTGCGGGGTCACTACCAGTAGCAGCAACGAATTCCAACACTCTTACTTGAATACCACTACCACCAGCAATGTTTGGGCCAGTAAGAACTGTTCCCACCAAACTCTGTGGGTCTGCGGGAAGAGGATGACTTAAAGTATTTAACTTAATAAACTCGTAGTCGTTCGTGATAGTAGGGCCGCCTGGATTTACTGCCGCACCTTCTTTGAAGACGTTTCTACCAAACCTTCCAATCTCTTCTTGGATAATCGTTTGGAGTTGCGTAAGTTCTCTAGCCTGCAATGCCCTTCCGCTATTAAAGAGGACACGATGATAGTTATCACTATCAATGAAATCATCTTTATAAGAAGATGGGAATACGTTAGAAGTAAATGTCTTGGGCATGTCTATACCTTAAATTTGGATTACGAGTTTAATATCTTCAGTTTGGTCAGTAGCACGTGTAACCGAAGCACGGTTATCAATGTACAATATCCCACCTGTCATGGTATCAATTTCTGGTGTTACGTATGGAGTGATACTTGAATTAAGAACACCCACACCATTACCGTTTACCTCTGTTATTGCCTCACCAGCAGAGAAGTTACCGAAACCAGTTGCTTCAGTTTGGTGATACCATATGTTTGCAGAGTCAACCTTATCAATAAGTGCTTCAACACCTGAAGTACCACCTATGATTTTATTATCCGCAGTGAATCCCGCAGTCACAGTTGAAAGGTTTACTTTCTTCAAACAGATACCAGTATCAGCAGTGAACAATGCTCCGGCACTATCATATCCTCCAATCAAAGGATTCTTCATTATACCAACTTGACGGAAATCATTACCAACAATAAAGTCAGTACCTTCAATACCAGTCGGTTTAGTGTTCAACATGATTGCAGTTGAACGAAGGTCATCCCTTGCATCTCCACCCAACCCTAGAGGAGTTCCAAGGATTGCACGAACACTAGCAGGTTTGGATGGTGAACCACCACCTGTAACAACCACCTCAGCAAAATTATAACCAGAACCTAATGTATAAGAACCAGAACTGTCAATCAACTTGACGTTTACTACTTGTCCACCAGAGATGGTTGCGTCAGCTTTTGCCTTTATCCCATCTCCTACAATTGAAATAGTAGGTGATGATGAGTAACCTAGACCACCTGAATCAACATGATAACCGATAATCTGACCAGCAACAGCAGCATCCTGTACTGCTTTCTGTTCTATTACAGCAGCAGGGGAATCAGAGTCAGTAGAGACCACAAGTTCTACTGGAAGATAGTTTGCAGATACAAATTTGGTTGCGTCCAAGGCACCGATAGAGTACAAGAACTTCCAGATATAACCATCGCTAGTATCAAATGGTGTACCAGTTGTGTTACCAGTCGGTTGCTCTGTACTTACATTTGCCTGACCAGCAGAGTTTCTACCCTGTTGGATACACATGTATACTTGGTTGTTGTCGTTCATAACATAGTATGTCTGAGTAGGATAACCAACCTGTGCATCATCGTATGCAGAATAGATTGCACCAGATGCCCAGTTATATCTTGGTACTACAAATGATATATCGATAATCTTCTTGGCGGATTGCAATCCCAGACGAAAATTTCTTTCCTCTCTCGCACTATTCAGTGGAGCGGGTGCAACGTCAGAATCGTTCCAATCTTCGGAACGACCAATTACCGCATAGTAATGAGTGGTCGCAAGACCTATATCACTATCAAGTTCTTCGATTACTTGTTTTTTAAGTGGGTTAGTTATAATCGCCATTTCAATTATCCTATTGTTGTGCCGTTATTGGACACGAAAAACCATTTACTTGCGGTAGTGTTCCACACGAGTATACATCCGTCTCCTTGTCCAAATGAAACATATCCATTATTACCAACACCGTAAATGTTTGATGTGTTTCCTGTTGTTAATCGAGCTTCACCAGCAGCGATATTACTGAAGTATTTAGTCTCGCCTTGTATAGTACCATCTGCAAGTGTGGGACTAATTAAACTACCAGAGTTGAATACTGTTAAAGGTTCTGTTAAATCGACAGCTTCAGTTGCCGATACGTCAGTTCCTTTTTCCAATACTAATTTATTCTTTACTACTACACCACCAGTACCCTTTGATTTGAGTTCAAGAGATATATTAGCATCTCCACCTTCTACATCAATTGATGGGCTGTTGTTCGTTGCAGCGTTAGTAACAGTTACGTGATTGATTGCGTTTCCAATCTTTATAAACTTTATGTACTCATTACTTGCACTGTCTAGTAATACTGAACCACCTGACATACCACCAATCTTAGGATTAGTAAGTACGGGGGTTGTTAATGTTTTATTCGCTAATGTTTGTGTATGTGATGCGAATATAAAAGTATCATTGGTAGTAAGTAGTGGAAGCGTAACATTACGATTCGCAGCTAAGTTACTTACTACAATATTGTATGAATGACTTGAGTCTGCATCCTTGATAGACGGAGTAGTCAATGACGGACTAAGAATTGTCTTGTTGGTTAATGTCTGAGCACAAGAGTCCAGAAGTAGTGTACCACCATCATTTGGAATATATACATTGTTATCCGCAGTAGGTTCTACCGCTACCAATGTAGTTTGATGTGTGTTTACAGCTGCACCTTCAAATACAGCACCAGCGGCTGTCAGTATAACTGACGTAGTCGCAGAGTCTCCACCGATACTTGTGTATAGTTCGGAAAAGTTCTCGTTTATTTTCTGAGCAGCTTGACGCAGAGTATCCCCTGTTCCATCGTTTGCCGCAGTTCCTCTGTTTAGTGTCTGACGTGCCATTTTATAGTCCTGTTGTTCATACTATTTATAAGGTTTATATGTTATAATGTAAAACTTTTTATGTATTGGTCTGAGTCTGCACTCCACCATTGATGTTTATCTTGGTCTAGTGTTTCGAACGCAAAGTTATTACTCAAGTCCATACCGTTTGTCTCAAATTCATCCGAGTCATCAAATGTCGGTGAACTTGCAATTTGTGCTTCACGCAATGAAGAGTATTGATTCTCAATCGTTTGTATCTGTTGTAACGAGAATGCATCCACATTAGTGAGTTCTGCATTGATTCGACTGTATACACCAGCTGAATCAGTATATAGGTCATCTACAATTGCGGTAATATCCATATGTGCAAACTCCCCAAATGATGCCGCAGCTTCAATAACAACTGGTGGGGGTGGAGAAGGAACGACCAGTGGTGCTGTTAAAGCATCCTCTACTGCCGATACTATCTGAACCTCAGAACCAACATACATACCAGCAGGGTGTGCAAATAGTTTGTAAGGTTCAATCCACTCGTTAGATGAAACGTCAGTCTTAATAAGCAATGCAAAAGTCTGATACAATTTATCATTGGTCAGATACTTCTGTGAGTTGAATCCTATTTCAGAACCACCTTCACCAATTTTAAAAACATTTTCTTTAGTGTAAATTATTTGTGGGTCAACATCAAAGAATGTCCTAAAGAACTGTTCTATCGAAAACTTTGTTCCTTTTGAACGATACAGTTGATTAGAATACTTTGCTGCGGCCCTTTTGTCTGTGAATCCTTCAAAGTAGGATTGTCCCAATAGAAGTTCGTCTTCAATATAAGAGAGTAGTTCTAAATCAGTCTGTGTAATATCACGACTGTAAAATAAATCATGAACAAGTTTAGTCGGTGCTTGGTCAGTCTCAGTAAACTCGTAATACTCATTCAACAACGAAATAAGTTTCGGATACTCGGTACTAAAGAATTGTGGTAAAACACCTTCGACTTGATGGCCAATAAAGGTCAGTTCTCTACGATTCAAATCCGATAATGTTACATCCATAGAACTTGGCATCAGTTAGTAACTCCAGGCTCAACGTCCACTATACGAGAGAATGTGTTTGCTGGGTCAAGTTGAACAATATCTTGTCTAAACGGAGTTATCGCACTTTCATTGGCTGGTATCGCACTTAACTTAATAAACGTATCTGCACCAACAAAGTTATCTATTTGTAATCCTACAATAGATACTGTGTCCTTAGAATAAGAACCTACGTTGTCCACAAGAATCTGGTTGTCCTCACTGTTATACACTTCTAGTTTGTTACTGTTTAATTTGTTTCTAATGATACACGTTTTGTTCTTAAACTGGAATTGACTTGATGTCACAATATATGTAATATCATCTGGCGACTTCAACTCAACCGCATATCTTAAAGTGTGGTCTTGAACCGCAGTCAGTGTTGGTTCGAACCTTCTCTGTATAAGTGTTTGTGAACGAGACGAAAGAATTGAGGGACTTACATCATCGATAATACTTAATAAATTAGAACGTCTATACGACTGTCCGAACTTACCAGTGTTACTATTAAAGTATTCCGCAATCGCATTGTTCACATTGTTTTGAATTGTGTTTCTAGAGAGTGTGGTCAAGTTTGAATTGAACTGGAAGAATGTCTTACATTCGATAAATGTTGTTATCGGGTCAGTAAACTTAATCTTGAAGGACGCAACTGATAACTGTTTTGAAAGGTCAACGATAGCGTCTTTTGTTGTTTGTATTGTGGTCGTATCAACATCCGCATTAAACAGAATGGATAAAAATACTGTACCAAACTCTGGGTCAAGTGCTTCTTCTCCACCAAAAGACTGCATGTCTTTAATTAGTGTTGAGAAGTTTCTCAATACCAATGTAGAATAATCTACCGCAGTTACCATTCGATTCTGAGATGCGTATTGGAATGGTGCAGTTTGTCGAATTGATTCAGTCGTTTCTTTATCAGAACCACCAACCGCAGCTGCGACTGTAGATATAATCGGGTCATACGCAGTACCAGAGACAGTAACGCCACTAGCGGCCTCAAATACTTTTGCAGAATTAGAGGGCGCACCACTTACTGCAAGGTAAGTTAATGTAACCTTAGAACCAGACTTTGGAGCATCACCTAATGTGGAACCATTACCGAATGACAATTCATAGAAACCATTGGGTGTTTCTTTTAAAATGTACAAAGTAGAGTTTGCATTAATCGTGGTTGCTTTTAAAATATTTGTATATGGAAGGAACACAGATGAAGACGGTGTCTGATAGACACGAACTATCGCAGTGTCCATATCAATAGTTGGGTCTGGAATAATATAGATTGCGTTTTCGGTTGCACGATGTACTAGAAAAGTCTTAACCCTTTCAGTACCCTCAAAAATCTTAATATTTTTACTACCACTTGCAGTCGAAAACTCATATAGACCAGAACCATTATCTTCAGCTGAAATGTCTTCTTGAGTCTGAAACACAAATTCTGCATCATCAACGGTTGCGTTAAACTTATAACCAGAAGGTATTTGTATTGTTGAAGTACGGTCTGCAACACCCGATAGATTCAGTGACAATTTAATAATCGCTTGTGACGATGTCATGGAATCTGGAATATATCCTATTCCTTCTGCCAAGGAGATGATAGAACTACGCAGTTGTGCAGTCCCAAGGAAGGATTCGTTCAAGGCAAAGTTGGCTGTCAAACCATTGTAATGGGTATTGTACGCCAGAACATCTAGGATATTAGACAGTCCAGATGCCTCAAAGTTATAGTCTGCAAACTCTTCTTTCTGTGCAAGGAACGTTTTTAAGTTGTTCTTGATTGCATCAAAGTCTAATGCGGTTGATTTTATTGTTGTTGCCATTTTATCTTAACCTTGCAAGTGTGGTAGTGAACTCGACTTCTTCTTCGGTGTTTACTACTTTGAATTTTAATGTTACGTCTAAACTATTTCTGTCTGGTTGAAGACTGACCTTCACATCTATAACTTCAGCTCTGGGTTCATATGTTTCTATATTCTCAACGATGTTTCGTCTTAACATAGAAGACTTACCTCTATCAGCCAGTTCGAATAACTGTCCTAGTAAGTTTCCCCCAAAATCGGGACGAAAAGGTTTCTCTAGTAAATTCGTCATTACCAGAGTTTTAATCGACTGTTTAACAGCAGCTGCGTCTGTCTTCTTGTAGATTTCTCCACTAGACGGTTTTGCCTTAAATGTAAGGTCGATATCAGAATACTGACGTAAACGACTGGTCGTTACTGACGCAGTCTGTAGGTTAGTATCTTCTTGTGCGAACGCTCTTCGTATTGCCATAGTTCTATTTATAACCTTTTTTAAGCAACTTCTTTAATTTCTACTAATTCGTTTTTAGTTTGTATTCCGTTATTGAAATGCGTTTCTACATCACCCGCAAACTCAATATCAAAGGTTGTGGGACAATCAGGCATCTCCAGTCCTATAGATGCACATAGTTTTCCACTTGGGTCGTAGGTATCATAATCTAGATACAATCCTTTAAACCTGATATAGTCTTTCCAATATTCAGCAACATCAAAAGTTTTTTCTAAATTGATTTTGCCATCTTGGTCTATTACCTGATAATACACTAATCTACCGTCAGCTTTCTTTAACATAGTTTCATCGTTCTGGTCACCCTCTCTCATATGATAAAGACCTTCCGATACAATCAAACGAATATCATTAAAGTTCTTGGTATTACCATTAATAACTCTCATAGCCTCTGCATGAAGATATAAATGTCTTGCGATACGTTGCCTCATTGTATTTGATATAATGTGGTTGAACGGACATCTGTCTCCATATGCACCAAGAAACTTTGCAATTGTAACGCCAGGCCCTACTTTGGTTGCAGATGTAATCTGACCAAGGTTATCTGGATTGTATACGGGGTCAACTAATATAATCATGGTTGAAATCTCTTTCCTCTATTTTCAATTGCATTACCAATTGGTTCAAATCCGAATTTGGATGATGGTGATTTCTTCACACTTCTTCCAATTGCGGGTGGTGACTTAGTCTTATACTCTGGATTAAGTTTTTCTTCTGCAACAAGGATGTCACCAATCTTATCACGAGAAGACTTGTTTCTAAACGCAGAACGAATCTCTTGGGTAGTCGGTATCTTATCAAAGACATCTTCGTAATCATCGGAAAGAAGTGTCTTGGTTAATAATACCTCACCCCCATCGATAACAACAGTTCTGATTGCATAGTCACCATTAACAGTCTGTCCTACAACCCACTCACCAGTAATCTGTACTTCTGCTGGCCCTGAACTTGGGTACTGAAACTTATCTGCTGTTTTAGGTAAATGAATACCCGCAGTCAATATAACTGGGGGTGAGAATGTACCCGCACCAAGTGATGCACATGTTCCTGCCGTTACGGAAGTCAACGAGTTTTTTGCGTTAGAAGCGTAAAACGACCTAAGTGCGAGGTCAGCATTGTTTGCATTATTCGCTTTCCATGCTTCAGATGCTTTACCCATAAAGCTTCCGTAGAACACAGCACCAGAGTTATACTCAACAGGGCCTTCACCACCCTGAAACACATTACCCGTGAAGTCAACCATTCTACCACCAATCGCACCTTTCTGTCCCATAACGGATACATACTTGGCACCAGTAATATTGGTATTCTTACTTGACGCAACAAACGCTTCTTTACCTGATAGGAAGATGGCATCTTCTGCGGCAATCTCTATATTACCTTCAACAAAATTCTTTTGGTCGAGCTTGACAAATTGATTATAATCTGCCAACATAACATCTGTAACAGTACTCAAGGTTCTGTTTGTCTTAGTCTTCTTAACAGTCTCTTCCCTATTACCCGTAGTAATAGTTCGGTGATTCTGTTGAATATTCTCACGTAGACTACCACCAACATTGACATTGTAGTTACCACCTACATCAACATTGTAGTCTCCAGTAACTTTCATATTCAAGTTACCGTTGTAGACCATGTTACCATTACCCTCAATGATGACAGTTTGGTCACCACCAGTAACTTCTACCTTGTTGTTTACTGCGGAAATGATAACAGAACCATCTGCCCTCATCTCAATACCCGCACCTGTACGATGTTTTACCAGTACTCGTTCACCGCCTGGCGTATCGTCCTGTTCAATAACATGACCAGATGTTGTCTCTTGTACTTGGTTGAACGGATATTCGGAAGGACGTTGTGGTTGTATCCCCAAGGGTACACCAATGTCACCACCACCTACATAGAGATTGTTTGTTTTAGACCCACGTGCAGCTTTGTTTATAGAAGACCCAAAGTTGTATTCCCTCTTAGGAAATTCCCCTGTGGGGTCTTGCATTCCATCGTTTGGAACTCCAAGACTGTTTTCAACACCCTCACCAATTTTTTCAACTCTTAGGTCGTAGTTATCTTTCTTTGTTGTCATGATTTATTAATCTCCGTTGGAGTCAATGGCCCTGTCGATAATGGTTCTATTGTTTTATTTGTTTTTCTAAATATGGATTCTACGTAATCTTGTACATCAAAGTATGGGTCAAACTCACTTACGTCAATATCATTGTGACCAAACACCTGACCGCCTGGATATTTACGGTAGAAACTATTACAGAACTTTTCTAGTGTCGTAAACTGTTCTCTAGTAAATGCTTGAGAAGACCTATAATCTGTAGCATTGTTTTCGCCCGCAGATACATTTATACCACCAACTAACGCAATACCAATTGAATACTGGTCATGACCATTGGTTGTGGCATGGTCTCCAATGTTGTTAGGTGGTCTACCACGTTGTAGTCTACCATCTCTTCGTATAACATAGTGATACCCAATACCGTCATGTCCCAGTTCTATTTGTAAGTTGTTTATTTCAACTGCACCTATATCTTTATTAGTAACCGTATCGGTTGCATGAATTACCAACTCGGTGACTTGACGGAATATGTTAGTAAATTCTGCGTCTAATTCTTCAACCGAAGATATGTAAGTAAACATATCGTCTGGACTATTTCTTCCAGCCCATTTAGAGGATTGGTCAATAGGTTCACCTTCATCAAAGAGGTCTGCATTAATAATAACTTGACCACTGATAGTTGTATTCAACAATTGCATCTGTTGTTCAATAAGAGATACTTCCTGTTGTGCTTTCGCAATCTGTTGTTCTGGGACGCCTTGCCTTCTGGCCTCCTCAATCATTTCAATTTGCATATCCAAAGTATTAGATGTGTCTGGGTCTTTATCCAAAATCTCTTTCATCTTATCTGAGATATTCGGAGATTTTCCAGCGAGTGTCTTGACAGCAGCCTTCTCTTGTTTTGGGTCACCCGAAGCGAACTGTTTTAGAATCTCTATCCTTTCTTGTTCTGAAGATGAGATACCGCCAGGCACTAGGTTTTCAATATATGCGGATGCGGCACCTGATAATTTTTCTGCAAAGTTTTGTAGAACTCCATCTCCACCCGCTTCTGTTCTTATGTCAAAGTTGGTATCAAAAGTCTGTGCGGCCTCGTCAAATTCTTGTAACGCAGTCTTTACATCTGCCAAATCTGTGTCAAGTACCGCTTGAACATCAGCAAACTCTGACAACTCATCCTTGTAGGACTGAAACTTGTTTATTGCGTCTTGGGCAAACTGGTCAGTCATATTAGTGACCGCATCTCCAGCGGTTGCTAATAATTCGCCTGGGATTGACATAACATTCTTTGACAATGTAATGAGTTCATCAACAGTACCAATATTGCCTGGCAATTTAAAAGCTTTAATTGAGTCTTCGACAGTACTAAAGGTTGCTTTCAGTTCGTCATTCAAGGCGCCGATAGGAGCAATCTGTCCAAGTGTTTGACTCAAACCACCAGCTAAACTAATAGCACTCATTGCCTGACTAATCTTACCGAAGAGTCCACCACTTACGGAAGCAGGAGGTTTCATTGCTTCAATGATATCGGTAAACCCTTTAATCTCTTCGAGGTCTGCTGCCTTTTTACTGTCAACAATCTTTATACATTCTGCAATACTTTGTGGAGTGCCATCCGAAACAACTGCAAGTGCAGCTGTAGGAACGTTCGCTCTAAGTGCGGGAAGACCTGTCAATGCAGTAACATTAGTTGATTTTGTTCCGAACGAGCGAGCAGCGTCATCTGAATCACGACCAACACCACGAAACAGTTCACCATTACTATCCGCAGTAATAGATGCGAGTGCAAGACTACCAGCAGAATCCGTAGGTAACTTATATCTTAGGAAGTTACCATCACTATCAAGGACAGTATCAAAGGTTGCGGTTATAGCGTTTGCCTTTATTCCATTAATCCCTACCATCTGGTCTGTTACCAAACCAATAGCACTGGTAATTACTTCTTCACTCGAATTAGTAGTCTGTCCTAATGACTTAATACCATTGAGAACTTCACCGTCTTTTCTACCCAACACGGTGTTTCTTTTGGCAAAAGTTTCTTGGGTCGCAAGTGTACCCTTCTCAATGAACTGTGCTTCGACTGTTCCTTTTCTACGAGTCTCTGCACCAAGAAGTACATTTAGATTTTGTTTATCAAGTGCCATTATGATATCCTGTCAATTAATATTTGTGCAGCCGATTCAATACCCGATATTGATTCTTGGTCTGGTCTATTTAAATAATATTTAGAGACAATATAACATATGCCCTTATCATTTAGTATATCAGAATTAAGTAGTCTTATGTTTGTACTGGTCTGTGTTCCGTTTAACTCGTATGCAATGAAGGATAATTGAGTAAGAAAGTTATTATAATCATTCGAAAACTTACTCAACTCAGTGTAACGAAGAGTTGTGAATGCACCTATTCCACGTGACTGAGTATTAACTCCAGTTATCATACCAGAAACAAAACTAAGTCCCGCAGTAATACCTATTGCTTGTTTAATAGAATAACCTAGATTCAAGAAGAATGATACGGCAGTCTTTTCCCTATCTCTCCGAACACCAATAGAAATCTCTCCCGTATTTTCATTCGCAATATCGGTTTTTGGTGGCGCACTTTCTTCTGCAACATTTTCCCACACAATTTCTGGTTTATTATCTGCTGTGAGGTCTTCGGAAGATTGTCCAATTTGTACTGTAGAAGGATACTCAACATGAGGTAGAGAACCCAATACAATAGGTGTCTGTGAGTTTACACCATCCATAAACATACCAAATACCAATGCACTTGGTTGTAGTTGTGGCATTCGTCCGATACCAGATGCACCACCTTCTGTAGTTGGAACAACACATTGTGCCCAAGGAAGGTCTGCCTGTGGTATCAACCTAGTAGATGGGGTGTGTAATCCGTGTACACGAATCTTTACACGTCCCTCGAAACCATATGGTGGAGATGCATCCACAACGGTTGCAATAAACCATCGTGTATTATCTCCATAAAATTCTGATAGAATTGGTTTCATACTGTATCCAACCTCTCCAATTTGGCAACATTCATTACCACTTCGTGTTTTGTACCACGGAAAGTGTGTCGTGTGTCGTAGATGATATGGTCACCAGACTTAGACTTGTCAATCAGTTCTTCTTTACCCGCAGCAATAGAACTCTCTGTGTTGTCATTAGCAATCATTAGGTTCACCACATCACCAACACCAGCTTTGGAAATAATAAAACCCGCACCTTCTACGGTTACACTCATCATGTTTTTATATAGATGATTCAATATAGAACGTCTTTCCAGTTTCTTCTTTAGTTTTGGGCCAGTGTATTCATCGTGGTAAGATTTAAATCTACCATAAGTCCCCGAAGATGTTACTGTATGGTAGACATGGGAACTGTGTTCGTCTATTGGTATATCTCCGATTACAAAGTCCTTATCAAATACATTTTGATTGTCACCAATAATAGTATCCTGTTTTAGTTTATTTAATACACTTCTAACACTGTGGTGATTCTTACTTACCAAACCAGTATTTAAATTTGTGTTTTGCATTGTAGATGTAATTGCACCGTCCTGAATTAACTTCAGTGTATTCGCTTGTTTTGATACCGTGAATGCTTTAATGATGAAGGTCTTCTCGAATTCTGTTTGGTCTTCCGCACCCGCAACGTTTGCTGGGTTGTATGTGTAAGGTAACTTCTCATTGAATGCGGGTTGTTTCAACATTGCATCCAGATTACCTAGACGCAGATTGTTATCATGCATAGAAGCATAGGTAAAGAATGGAGAACCTGTAACGGTTGTTGCTCTCTGAGTTAACCAATTAATCGCAGCGATTGGAGTTAAGTTGGGAATGATACCTTTCATGTTTGATTGTAGGGGTAAGTTTCGTTTACCGTTTGGTAGAAACAAGTAGGATAGGTCTATATCCAATCCTAATTCAGTTGCAAGTAATTTAATCAAAATCTCATCGATACGTCCATTAAACGACTTACTAATCTTTTTTAGGTTTGAAAGAAATGCATGTTCGTCCAGTAGTGTGAATACAATCATACTAGACTTACCATTTGAATTTGACTTCACTTGACGTTCTATACCCGTCATTATAAAGGTACGTTTCATTACGGTTGATAAATCATTGTCAACCGAGGCCATCGTAATCGTTAACCTTTCGGTTCCCTGAAAGTTTATTCTATCATATAATGCTTTATCGTCAAGCATAACAATAGTACCAGTGAGGTACGGTTTGTCTAGACTTTCGTATAGATTTAATTCTGCAATAGAAGTTCTTACATCAAACCCCAATACCTCTGCACCAAAACGGTCTGCGGTAATCAGTGCTTCTGTAATCTTATACTGTTGACTCTGAGACGTATTCTTTGACATTATACACCTAGATGGAAATTATTAAACTCTGCAACGACTGTATCGATAACACTGGGTTTTAAAACAACAATCTCTTTTAACTTTTCATTTTTGTTAAGGACACGGTCACGATACGTCACTGGTTTTAATTGACCAGTATTACCAAAGTCGTATATGGGCAGGTCTACATATAGTCCTTTACTGTCTTCGTAATGATGCACAGCGTTATACTGTTCAGATTCTTTAATTAAAGTTGCAGTATAGAATGCACCCTCTGCTGATTGGTAAAAAATGTTTTCAGTAGAACCAAAGTTTTCTAGGTTGGGTAAGTTACCAAAGTGTGCGCCTGGCGTTAAAGAAGTATCGATGATTAGTTGACCCATATCCAAGTTTCGTTTTATGATTTTACCCACTGTTCCAGAGACATTACCAGTAACAATCTGTCCGACTTCAAATGATTCGGATAAGTTTGCGTTTGTTGTCACTGTACGATATGGATATTTTTCTTTGGTTGCATCCAATAAGTCGGATGCTGCAATGGGCCAACCTGATATACGCATATCGTCATTCATCAAAAAGAATGTCCAATAATAATCGGTTGTACCATAAAGTCTATAAGATAATGTGTCTGGTCTGTCCCCTGATATGATTGTATGTTTGTTATAGAAAGAAATATTATCTTTCAGTCCATCAATGATATCAACGTATTGACTTATGTTGGGGAATAGTACGGGTTTCTCATTATCACCAAATTTATATGCGGTGTATCCGAAGTTTTTAAAGTACTTAGTTGTCATTAGAATCCGTCCTCTTCAACATCTTTTCTGTTGAGTGTTCTTGTTTCTTGGAACGCCAATGTCATTTCAATTTCTTGAAAGTTACCGTCAGCGTGCATTGCCATCGCAGTATTGTTATATGTCACACCAATATCTCGTAAGTAACATGGTTTGATTCTAGTTGCAATCTCTTCTCCATCATACTCTATATTGAGTTGAAACTTGTTTGGAAAACGATAACCGACAGATACCTGACTACCCCCGACTGTAACATTAATATCTTCTGGGTATAGTTCTGTTCGGAACAGTTTAATAATTTCTTTTATTTCTTCGGCCTCACGAGCGGATGTTGAAATAAACTTAAATGCAAATGAGAACTCACGAAGTCCCACTTCTTTGAATAACACTCGTGTGTTGGGGTTTGTTGTTACTTGACCAGCACTCTTGAATGCACCACCAATCTCATCTCCAAACCTACCCATGATTTTTGTGGTTGCTAGTTTTGCGGCATCACTCGCTCCACCACCACTCATAGCGTTACTGATAGTCTTACCCGTTTGTTCTAAAATCGCAGCGACAGCACTACCCCCTCCCTTGAGACCAGCTTCTGCGGCCGCACCCATTCCACCAAGTTGCATGTTGTCATACATAACATTATCACGGAACTGAAGTCCAACAGGAAGGTACAAGGAAATCTGTCTACCCAAGGCAGTAAGAGGTTTTCTTTTTGTTACTGGTAGTTTGTCTGCTTCTTCACCAGCAACTTGTGTTATTACTGCTCGTTTTTCCTCTGCGTTTTCATTTCCAGTTATCGTAGACAAGGCAGCATCTGTTACTGCCTGTGTCATAGCACCAAGCGAACCAATAACATCACCTAGTAAAGTTTCTTCTTCTTTCATAACATTGAACACAATCCGACCCTTATAGTCTTCTGGATTGTTTAGTGGGTACTCAAGGTCTTTCTTTTCTAACGCCGCTGATGTTCCTTGAGTTTCTGCTGCTTCTGTCATTTTATTTGTCCGATAAATAGGTTAGAATCATTTATCTTTATTTATAAGGTTTTTATGGCATATTCGGGCAGATACAGAGTAAAAAATACAAACAAGTACGAGGGTGACGCCAAAGAAGTGGTGTATCGTTCTCTATGGGAGAAACACGCTTTCAAGTGGTGTGACAATAACCCCAAGGTCATTAAGTGGTCTTCCGAAGAAGTCATTATACCATATCTATATGAGGTAGACAAGCGTTATCACAGATATTTTATGGACTTAAAGATGGTTATGGAAGACGGGTCTACATGGTTGATTGAGATTAAACCAGACAAAGAAACCAGAATACCTACTGGTAGTCGCAGAACTAAACGATTCATATCAGAAAGTATGACCTATGTCAAGAACATTAACAAGTGGGAAGCTGCGACTGAGTATGCAAAAGAACGTGGGTGGAAATTTTCTATCTGGACAGAGAAGAATGAACCATTGAAAAGTCTCATTCCTAAATCAACAAAACCTTTAAAACCTTACAAGAAAAGAATAAAAAAGGTATAAATAGGTGCATGAATATAGAACTTACAGACTCAGCAATTAATCAACTCTTAGTAAAGAAAGTCTCGGATGTTAGACTTGGTGTTACTGGGGGTGGATGTGTGGGTTACGAATATGTATTCAAAGAAGACGCACCAACCGAAGATGACTTAATTATAGATTATGGTAAGTTTCGTTTCCTCGTTGATTCTATGAGTCAACAATTTATAGACGGAATGAAGCTTGACTATATCTACGAAGGTCTCAACTCATACTTTAAATTCATAAACCCACGTGAAGTATCTAGTTGTGGTTGTGGTGTAAGTGTTCAATTTGATGTCTAACAGGTATAAATAAAGACATGAGTAATATATTCAACAGACTAGAACTACAGGCGTTCCGTGCGGGTGTGACCCCAAGAACAGATGAGTCTCGTGCATGGTTTATGAATAAAGCAAAGAACATGCGGTCTATCAATCGTCAACAATTGATGAAAGAAGACCCTCTCAAACAAAGAACAAAACTAGCAAACCTATCTAAGAGTGGATTGGTTGGTACAATGCAGATGTTCTTCTATGACCCAAAACATAAAGATACACTTCCGTATTACGATTTGTTTCCTTTGATTGTGGTGGTAGGGCCTGCAAAGGATGGGTTCTATGGATTAAACCTCCATTACCTTCCTCCCATTCTACGTGCAAAGATGTTAGACTCTTTGATGGAAACTGCGTCCAGTAGAAAGACAGATGACGCAAAGTTTATGATTACTTACAAGAAATTACAGGCAATCTCTAAGTTGAGATACTATGAACCCTGTTTTAAACATTATCTAGCAAAACATGTCAAAGGTAAATTTGCAGAAGTCCCCGCTCCTGAGTGGGAGATTGCAACATTCCTTCCGACTGCACAGTTCCGTAAAGCGAACTCGAAGAAGGTTTATGCAGATTCAAGAAAAGCTATAGGTAGAAACTAATGGCAATTGGAATTGACAGTTTTAAATCACAGATAGGTCAAGGTGGCGGTATGGCCATGGGAAATCTGTACAAGATTTTCCTACCACCAATTAAGGGTGATGCACGTGAGATGAATATGTTGTGTAAAGCAACATCATTGCCTGGCAGACAGATACTATCAACAGAAAAACAAATGGGTCTTTTTACAACTAAGGTTGCATACGGTTATGCAAACGAAGATGTGACCCTGACCTTCCATTGTCTTAATGATATGAAAGTGAGAGAATACTTTGAGACATGGCAAAATCTTGCAGTCAATCAAGAGAATCAAGAGGTTGGATACTTTAATGACTACACACATCCAGTCATTATCCAACACATTAAGAAGGGAACTGCATTCCCTATTTTAAAGAAAGAACTCTACAACGCTGGAAAGATTCCGTCTTTCATACGTGGTAGATTACCAAGACTAGGGCCACTCGACCTTGCACAAGGCGAGTTTGATTTAAATTTGATATTCGGAGACGATATCACTTATACTTTAGTCCTAGATAAGGCTTACCCAACAACATTGAGCGCAATTGAGTTGAGTGATGACGGACAATTACTTGAAGTGACAGTACAAATGTCATACAAGAACTGGAAGTCCAAAGGTGGAGACGCAAGCGACAACTTCATAGAAGGTCTCGCAGGCGAATTAATTAGAAAATTTTTATAATATTATTTGGAGAATATAATGGCACTACCTAAACTGAATGGGAATCCTAAGTACGAGATGACTATCCCATCATCTAAAAAGACGGTCAGATTCCGTCCGTACCTAGTAAAAGAAGAGAAAGTTCTTCTAATGGCATTTGAGAGTAATGATATGACTCAGGCCATGAAAGCAATTATTGATACGATTGAGGTTTGTGTCGATGATGATATTAAAACAAGAGAACTTACAACGTTTGATGTGGAATACATGTTCACCAAACTACGTAGTAAGTCCGTAGGTGAATCTAGTAAGTTATCGATTGAGTGTACTAAGTGTTCACATAAGAACGAAGTTTCAGTGAACATCGAAGAAATTGAAATTGATATGAAAAAACCGTCACAAACAATCGAGTTACAGGAAAACATCCACGTTGAAATGGGTTATCCTTCTGCTTCGGTTCTTATGGGCATGAAAGAAGGTTTATCACAAACTGAACAATTGATTGAATTGATTGTATACAGTGTCAAGAGTATTCAGACTGACGATGAGAACATCTCAGCATCTGACGTATCTCAAGATGAACTGCGAGATTTCGTTGACTCTATGACTGGTGGTCAGTTCAAAGAAGTCAGTGAATTTGTACGTGATATCCCTACATTAACAAAAGATATTGAATTTAACTGTACTGAGTGTAAGACAAAGAATAAACAAACGTTATCAGGCTTTACTGATTTTTTTTAGTAAACCTTTCTCATGATAGTCTCATAAATTTTTATGAAACTAATTTTTCGTTAATGCAACATCATCACTACAGTTTGACTGAACTTGAAATGATGATGCCGTGGGAAAGGGAAGTTTACGTAACTCTTCTCACTGAGCATATCAAAGAAGAAAACGAGAAACATAGACAACAACAGGGTAAGTAGAAATGGAAGAAATGCATCCCGAAAAAGGGGCGGGTAGAGACGCAAAGACTCAGAAGAATCTTCTGCGTGGTGTCATTAATGAGTTAAAACTCAATGGTGCAAATGACGTTAAAAACTCGAACCACATTTCTGATTCACTTGGTGACAAGTTGGATTACCTTGCCGAGCTGTATAGTAAATCTATGGATGATGAAGCATCAACTGCTGGTGATGACTTAGAAAAGGAAAAAGAACAACGAACAATCTTTCAAAGAATGGCATCATCTCTTGGTGCATTAAAAGATTCTGCCAAAGAAACAGCGAAGAAGACTGGAAAGTCTGCTGTGAAAGGTGGCAAAGGTCTTATGGGGATGATTGGTAAGACCCTATCGGGTGCATTAGTAGGTGGTGGTGCAATACTGGCTGGTGCGGGTCTTCTCGCTGGTGGTGCTGGGATGTTCCTAAAAGAACTCAATAACATGGACGTTGATAAAATCAAGGAAAATGTTAAAGGGTTGTTATCAATACAAGATGACTTTGGTGGTGCTGGGGAATTCTTTAAGAAAGGTGGAACCTTTACAGCTGCAATGACTGGTATTGGTCTTGGTCTTGCCGTGTTTAGTGTGGGTAGTACCGTAGCTGGTATGTCACAAAAACTACTGGACAAATACTCTACCAACTGGGCAGAAGGTGTAAAAGAGAACGTAGTTACCCTATTATCAATCAGTGATGAACTTGGTGGTAATGTTTCTATGTTGGCAGACAGTAGCACGTTCCTCCTTGCGATGACTGGTATCGCAGCGGGTCTTGCGGTATTTGGACTGGGTTCTGCCGTAGTGGGTGTTGGTGCTGGATTACCAGATGCAATATCTAAGATGTCACAAGGTACAAGTTTCTCTCAAGGTATTAAAGACAACGTACTCACACTATTATCAATCAGTGATGAACTTGGTGGTAAGGTTGCCCTGTTGGCAGAGAGTGGCACGTTCTTAGCAGCAATGACTGGTATCGGTGTTGGTCTTGCTGTATTTGGTGTTGGTGCTGGTATCGCTGGACTAACGAACGGACTCAATAACTTCTCCAATCCAGAGTGGGCCCAATCCATTGTAGATAATGCAGTAGTCTTATTATCACTAAAAGACCAGTTGGGCGGTAAGGTTGCTTTGTTGGCGGAAAGCGGCACGTTCTTGGCAGCAATGACTGGGATAGGTTCTGGTCTTGCTGTATTTGGTGTTGGTGCGGGAATCTCTAGATTCATGAAACCTGACATGGGTTCATCAATAAAGACAAATGTTGTTGAACTAATGTCAATCAGTGAACACGTAGGTGGCGACTTTGACTTAAAAGCAGATAAGGTCAGAATTGGTCTTGGACATTTAGGTGATGGTCTCAAAAACTTCACTGGTGGTGGTATCGGTGCGGCACTCACAAACATGGGTGTTGGTATTATAGAATTCTTCACGCCTGGCAAGAGTCCTATCGAAAAGATATTGGCAATCGGTGACAAATCAGAACAGATAAACAAAGCTGCAACTGGTATCGATAGACTAAAAAATGCAATGGAGAAACTTTCTGGTATTGAATTGAAAGGTGGTAATATCGATATTGAGGGAATGTTGGATGACTTTGGTCATCTTCCACGTCTACTAGACGGTCTTGCAAACGGTAACCCAGATGGTGCTAGCGAAGTTGCATTTGAAACGGGAGTTTTCAACAAGAAGATTGATTTCCGAAACGGTATCCTTGACCCATCACTAAAAGTTCCACAGATTAATAAAGTAATGACTGAGGTCAACTCTGCATTAGGGTTTGGAACACCAAGGAATGCTGCAATGACTTCCGCACAATCAGAGTCAAATGCTAACTCAGGTGGTGGGGCAGGTAATGTGACTGTGGTGCAAGACAACTCTACTAAAACAACCTCTAGTAATTCAAGTAGTACAATAGCACCGTCTGAACCTGCTACTGACCCATTAGATAAATCGGCATAAAAAAAGGGAGACCGAAGTCTCCCCTTTTCAACTACTATAGTACTTAGTCCTCAGCAGCTAACTTTGCGAAGTAGGATAAAGTATCTTTATCACTTTCCGCTTCATTAATCACTGGTTCAGGAGCACCTTGTTGAACTACCTTTGGTTCAGCAGTTCTCATTGGTGCAGTCTCAGCAGTCTGAGACAACGCATCGTTCTTTGCAGTCGCACCAGCGCCAGTCGCCTGACCTAGTACTACCTCAAGACGTGCTTTCAAGTCATCATACGATTTGTATGAACTCTCTGCAACAAACTCTGACGTATCATGCAACTGATTATAAGTTGCTTCAAGTTTAGTCTCATCAGCATCAAACAATGCAGAAGTGGACTTGAACTCCGATTTGTCATAGTTACGATATCCCGCAACATTACGAATCTTCAGTTGGAAATCTGCACCCAACCAGAAGTCGAATGGATTTACTGGAGTTTCGCCAGGAAATTGTGGTTGCATCACATCCATAATCTTGTCAAAGATTTTCTTACCAAAGTCGTAAAGGAATACTTTACCTTCATTGGCAGGATTGGATGGGTCACTGACCACCATGATGTTAGCTACGTAATGTAGTCTACGTTTCTGTTTACGTGCGGTCTCTTTATCTTCATCGATACCACTGTTCCAGAGTCGTGAATTATATTCACTCACTGGGTCATTGTTGTTAAGAGTAGTCAAAGACTTCTCAACATACCATTGACCAGTAGGGCCTTTAAAGAAATGGTCGAAGTAACGTACCCAAGGTAGTTCTTGACCTTCCGCAGCAGGAAGGAAACGAATCTGTGCAAAACCATTACCGTTGTCATCAACAGTTGGTTTCCAGAAGCGTAAATCTTCGTACTTGTTTTTGGATTGAGTTACCCCTGAAACTTCCTGAGCGGCAGCTGCCAACTTAGAAACGTCTAGGGAATTAGATTTTAAATTTGCAAAAGACATTTTGTATTCTCCGTATTATTTGCGTATTATTTGTATTATGAGTATTAAGTGTATCATAATGTAGAAACCTTGTCAAGCTACTATTTAGTATTTGGCAAAGTTTCACTCTTTTCGAGAAAATTCAACTTCATTGCTTCCATTTCTATTTTCTCTTTTATTGAGATGGCAATATATTTCTTGACATCTTCAATCTCTAGGTTGTTCTGTTCACACAGATAAACAACCGTGTCCATGTATGACATAGACTTTGTTCTTACACAGTCCTCCACCATCTTGGTGAATTTCTTCTTGTTCATAAAGTTAGACTCTTCTTGCGAGGAATCTACTCCACCGACTATCATATCAACTTTCATCATCAACCTCTGGTTCATCAATCTCTGGTTTAACCTTCACTTGAGCATTGAATTGATTTGCATAGTCTGAATCCTTTGCGAACTCTTCTTCAAGTTCACGAGTCCAGACTTGTGCAATATCAGGATACCAAGTATTATAAGAACGTTTGGGTGTGCCATCCGAATGATATGCCATAGCGATACACACCTTTTGTACACGACCCTCACGTTGTTCACCATACCTAAAGTCACTCCAGTTACCACCACTAAGATATCTCTTCATGTTGGAAACGTAGGTTGATAGGTCAATATACTCCGCACGTTCCTTAGCGACCTTGGAATTCTTCCATGCCTTCATTCCTTTGAGTTGGTCTTGATTAGATTTCAACCAAGCTTTAACTTTCTTCCAATGAAGGAAATGGTCTTCGGGTAAATCTCTAATGTCCTTATGTACAGATTTACTTCCGTCAGCGCCACGTGCCTCACGTGCTTTTGCAAGACGTTCGACTGCAGCTGCCTTCTGTTCGGGAGACATCGGTTTACGTGTGCGTTTCACCTTTTTACGTTCATATCCTAATTCGGTCAGAGCTGCCTGTTTCTTGGCATCTCTAGTCGCTTTAGCTTTCTGCGCTGGTGTTAGTTTTTTCTTGACCATATATTATATAGTATAGTTTATACGGCACTAAAAGTCAAGAGCGAATCTACACGGAACGAACGCCAGTCCTGTACATCTAAATCAAATACACGAACCGCAAGTTGGTTCTTCTCAGTATTTGCATTAGCGTCAGTCTTAGGCATTTTATCCTGTGGTATCTGTTCGGATACCAGTGTCGCTCTCATTTCACGAACTTGTCCATCCTTTACTTTCGTAAACGATAAGTTCACCACACCTTCACGTAAGGTGTTAACGATTTCTTCATAGGTCATTTCATTCTCCATTATTATGTGTCCAATCAGTATAAGTGTAAAACTTGAATATCAGGAACGAGACATCTAGACAAAAACCTTCGTTAAAGTCTATACTTACAGATGGGGTTAACCATATAGTACGTTCCCATGTCCATTGATTACTAAAGTTGAACACTCTACTCTTTATTTTAAAGCGCATTGCATCCCTCCTTAAACCATATTGGTGTTTCGGTATTCTTCCACTTTGCGAAGTCTACCTTCTCTTTGATGTAGTAGAAACGGTATGCTTCTACTGGGTCTTCACGTTTGCAATACTCAGGCATTGCTTGTGCGAATTTGGTTGTGGTCACTGTTTGTTTGATATTGCGTGGTGCAAACCATAACTGACCACTAAGTTTTTCCTCGGTCATATGTACTTTTCCATATCGCACGGTGTACTCATCACACAATGCACGGAAGTGTTTGTACAACCATCGATAGTTCTTGTCGTTCTCACGTACCCAAATATTAGATGGGTGATTGACATGAGATGCCTTGTACAAGAGTTCTTCTTGTGCAGTTGGTTTTAGTCTCCACCGTTTGATGTTGCGACCATTCTTAGTCTTGTCTATGTACAACTCACCGTCTAGTACACGATGTGCAGTAGACAACATTTGGCCGTACTCGGTGACCATCTTGACCACGTGTTTGTCACACATCATCTGTGCGGCAATCGTAGGGTCTTGGTCTAAATGGAATATGTTCATAGGTGTGATATCTCCACAAGAAGTTTATCGACTTCACCCATTGTTAGGTGACCGACAACATCTTCAGTTATGGGTGTAGTATAACACAACCCACCTTCATTGTCAAGCACAGCAAGTTCGTACAGACCACTCTTACCTCCGTAAGAGAAGTTGTGTTTGACTACAGATGCACCATAACCATTATCAAATTTGTAAACGAGTTGATACCCATCTACTTCAGGCATATCGGTTTTCTCAACCATACACCCACCTTTCATTTCTCTAGCTTCCGATTGCATTATAGTATCCATTCGCTTTTACACGCATGTCTCCAAAGTTTGGTTCATTCACTTGTTTAACGACATAGAGTTCGGAACCAGTAAACCACTCACATGCGTCACGATAATCGTTTAGTTCACGGATTGGAATTACCGTATCAATCGGCATCTTCCAGTTCTCCATACCCTCGGTGAGTATTTCAAACTTCTCGGTCAGAACGTCAATCCGTTCTTGGGTCGCAAAGGTAATCATACGTATACCTCCGTATTGAAGATTTCACGTTCCTGATACATACCAGTGACCTCGGTACTCTCTCTACGAACAACAACATAGGTATTCTCATACCCATAGTTCTCTAGTTGTGATTGGTATGCAAACGCAGACTCACGTGAATAACAGGGAGTAAAGAAACCTGCTAGGGGTTTCTCGGTTTCGGCACAACGAACTACATAGCTTACTTCAGACATAATCAATTACCTTTCTCATTATCAATACAAGTATTATACTACACTTTGCTCATATTGGCAAGCAAAAACTCCGTGTTTTTTTCAACATATTCTTCATATGTCAACAGGGGTTCGTTGTAAATGTCACGTTCACGACAGTTCTCTTGATACATTTCCTGTGCAAATACCTCAAATTCACTGCGGTCATCAGGGTTTAGTAGCGTTGGTTCCATAATCATCTCTCTATTTTTCAGGATATATAGTAACTATACAGGAAAAACCACACATTGTCAAGCATTATTTTGTATAAATAGAAGGACAGGAGAACAATTATGGCAGACGATTTATTTGATTTTGGGTTTACCCTTGTAGATGAGACCGAACTTGACGCAGTCAAGGACGCACAGGCAACTGTTGCGAACGTATCTTCATCTGCCTCTGAAGCCCAAGAAAAACTAGACTCTCTCTTTAATGCGATTCAACCACTGTTGAATAATCTGAAGTTAAACCCAGAGAAGGAATACATTCTTTGGCCTAACCGTACTGAGAAGATAGAACAGTTTGAGACACATATCCAAAAGATTTACCAAGGGACTAAGTAATGCTCTTATATAAGACCCAACCAAAGGATGATACCCACAATCACCTCATAAACATGAGTGCGAAAGAAAAGTTGGTGTCAAGTTTAATGGAAGGGATTAATCATCGTGACAACAAGAACATGGACGTGTCAACATTAGTTACAGACGCATCTGTTATTGATGGTATGATTGCACAGGGTTGTTATGAGAACATCTTATTTGTTACTAGTCCTATCAGAAATGACCGATTACGCAGTAGACGGTATCAACCAATCGACAATGCAGGCGACCTACTTACACCTGTAGTACACGCTGCAAACGAGTCTGCGGGTAAGGCCCATGTTACAATAACTTCAGATGGTCATCTATACAGTAAGGTATACAAAAATTGGGACATTCCCATGATTCCAATAGAAAACCATTTTGAAGTGGGTAGTCCCGTCACCGTAAGATTAAAGACTAGTGTAAAGTTTGATGCAGTGGTACTACTGGGTTGTGGGGGAAGTGGGCATAAACATAATTTAGCAGATGTGAAGAAACAGTTTGCAAAGTATTGTACCGAAGACTTTACTCTCATTGATGTACATCGAAAAAATTCACGAACAATCAGGGGCAAAAGACTAGACTTGACCCAACAAGTAAAACGATACATATCATGTGTGAATGCCATGCAACCACTATATCATCCAAACCTAAAAGTACCTCTTCAATTAATAATAACGGGAGAGAAAAAAGCAAAGGAATGGTCTATGTATTATCGGTTGGGTGATAATATACAAAACATTAATGAATTTTACAGAGTATACAAATGAACAATCACAGAAACATATTTGACGTAGTCACTGGAAAGAACGGACAACAAATCAAAACTATTATGGTTAATATGGCAACTTATCAAGAGTTGTGGAAAACCATACAAGAGTTTATGGCAGCTGACCCCACATATGATTTCAGAGAACAAGAAAAGGCAATTAATCCTTTAATCTTCTGGAGTATCATGGTTAATAACATCATTGGAATGCGTGGTTATAGTAATGTGTTGTTGGTCAATTCATTCCGTAATACCAACTTTCCTGAACTGTACGACAATGCTAATGGTAGAATTCATTACAATATCGTAAATAATATTTGGCCAATCATATCGGATTACTTCGAAGTAGATGTTAATGTGCATGTTGCATACCCATCCACACACCAAAGCTTTGCAAGAAACATTGTTAGACATTTTGATGTACAACGAATCACTTGTAACAAACCATATGTTATGGGTGACGATACATACTCGGTAGACCCTATACCAGACGAGAAGTTTGATGCAGTATTCTTAGCGGGTATTCCCATAACTGAAGGTGAAGAGTTTAATGCAGCTGATATCAAAGCAGACTTTGCATCAATGTGTACTGAGGACTTTGACCTCATCGACAGTTTTCACGGACAGAGAGATACAAATGGTCATGATACCGAATATGCAATAGCCTTCAATAAAGACTTACCAGTAACACCAAATAGATTGGTGGGTGAGACACAAGACATATCCGAACTTGCGGAATATATAAATAACAACATGACTAATTTAAGTTCGAGTGACTTAGCTAATGGTGCGGAGAAACTTCGTTACATATTACCTCATCTCGGAACAGTTATTAAAAACGAATTTAAGGTTTACTAGGAGAAAGTAATGGAAACTATCATAAACAAAATTAAAGAAATCCCATCTATCATTGTGGACAAACATGATGAAGTGTGCGAAATCGCATCAGAGAGTACAGGACTTGGACTACGTTCAATTGCTGCAATCGAAGGATTTGTAATCGCACTATTACTGGTGTGGATTCTCTAATGATTAAATTTAAAAAGTTTATGACAGAGGGTGTGGATGACCCCGCAATCTTTAAAGCAGTTTTCCTAGCAGGCGGGCCAGGCAGTGGTAAGTCCTTCATTGTCGGGAAAACGGGTCTCCCCGCCCTCGGTCTGAAAGTTGTAAACTCAGATGACGCATATGAAACTGCAATGAAAAAGGCGGGACTTGAAATGTCTCCCGATAATATTTTCTCAGTTCAAGGTCAAGACATCCGTGGTCGTGCAAAGGCACTTACTGGTAAAAAACAAGCAAGATACCTTATGGGTAGACTTGGTGTTGTGGTTGATGGAACTGGTAAAGACTTTGCAAAGGTCAAGAAACAAGCACAAGCAATGAAAGACTTAGGTTATGATATTGCAATGATATTTGTCAACACTGACCTTGATACTGCAATTGCACGTGATGCCGCTCGTGACCGTACCATTGGTGAGAAAGAAGTAACTTCATACTGGAAGACCGTTCAGAAGAACATTGGTGCATTCCAGACTTTCTTTGGTAAACCCAATATGCTCATCGTTGATAACTCTAACGGTAAAGACTTCAAAGTAGAAACTCTCCGTGCATACAAAGATGTTAAGAAGTTCTTAGGTAAAGCACCAGATAATGCCAAAGCAAAGGCATGGATTAAACAAGAGAGAGAAAAGAAGAAGAGAGATTAATCAACCTTCCTTTCCAACTCTTTCAATCTTTTTTCTAAAGACTCAATACGTAATATCAAAGGATTAGTGTCAATGAGGATTTTCTCAAACTCATTGACCTGTTCCGTCCCTGTAAGTTCTTTGTACTTTCGTGCCATGAACTCTCTGTAAGTTTCGTTCGTTTTATTCTTCAACATATATTAATCTACCATCGGTTCCTACTACTGCCATCTTCTGGCCATTAGTTAACATGTCCCTATAGTATTTTAATTCCGTCCATGACATGTCGGAAAACTTGCGTCCCGCACACATCTTAAAAAACTTGTAATTAATTCCAACTTCTGTTTCCGTCATAATCTGTCTCTTATTACATGCCTAAGTGGTACTTAGGCGTCTGATTGGCGCCCCCGCATGGAATCGAACCACGAGTTGTCCGTTCGTAGCGGACTGTTTTATCCGTTAAACTACGGAGGCAATAACACTATTATAACAGACTTACTTACCTAAGTCAAGCTATCTTTTTGAGTGAATCTCTACATTGTCCCCGATAGGTATCTTAATGTTGTTATGACAATGATATAAATGGAACTTCACGTTAGGAAACTCTTTGAACATGTTTGTCCAGATAGGTCTCCAGTTGCCAGCAAGTCTTACTGTGTTGTTGGTAGAACGGTCTGACTCTAATATTAAATCGGTGAAACTATCTAAGTTCATATCAAAGATACTGTCAAACCCGTAGATGTGAACTTCTGTAGCCTTCATCTTTGCACATGCGTAATGAACTGCCATGTGACCACAATTAAAATTAGTTGCAGCCATTCGTGGGTCACCACTAGTAGCAGCATAATCTGGTACGTGTTGGTAGAACCCCTTAATAAGATGTGAGTATTTAAGATAAAAGGTTCCAGATTGTTCCATCCAGATACGAGGTCTTGTACCCAGAATCCAGTCGTACATATCTAGTCTGATATGTCCTTCCTGTAGTGCCTTCATCATCTTGAAGTCTACCATACAGGTTGCATGAACTTCATTACGTGGTATCTCAAATGGAGGCATGTTACATATTAATAACTTACCCTTAGTACCACGTTCGAAGATACCAGCATTATCACCGTTACCTAAAACATTTACTCTCATATATTGCTCTATTCTATAATTAGTTTGATGTGTATTTCATCAACCACTGCACACTTCAGTCCATCAATTTCAACTGCCATTGCTTTTGGCCAATCTAGATAAACCTTTTGTTTAGGTAAAACGTTTGTCACACTGTCACCAACCGCAATAACTATTGCGGGTTTATTACCTGTAGAGATATCACCCGATAAGATAATACCGCCCGCAGTTGTCTGTTCAACTTCTGCATTTGTCACAAGGACGTTATTGTGTAAAACCTTCATAGTTGTACCAGTTCTCTGTTCGCCAAGTGTTGGTCTTTAATAATCTCTTTAGATTGACCTTGATATTGTACTGCGTGGTAATTATCAACCAAATACTGATTGATATCAACTCGAATCCCACCTTCATGTTCAACAATAAATGTACCAAGGATACGTCCGAACTTACCCTTACCATCTTTTGTTGTTTTAAGAATAGGTGTTGTACCTAGAGTCTTCTTGAGGAATGCCTTAGCGGCAAGTCCATATTTCTTTTCCACGAGGTCACGTGTTCGTGACTCTGGAGTGTCTATACCAAGTAGGCGGATTCTGGACTTACGAAGCCAAACACCAAACCCCAAATCGATGTCAACGTCAACGGTATCACCATCGACAACACGTACCACTTTTGTTCTGTATTCATACATTATTTTTTCCCAAATCCAAAATGATTATGGATTGTTTCTATTTTTTCTTCTGCAGCTGCAATCAACTCAACTTGAGTTTCTATTGCACCAATGATATCAGGATGTTCCCCGATACCCGCACTGTTTTTTATATAGACATCAACGTTCGCTTTCGCAACTGCAATGTCTCCGTTTAGACGTTGTACTAACGCCTCAAGTAGATAACTCATTCATCTGTCTCCTTATTGTTTCATTACCAACCTTACCCGTGTGATGGATAATCCTTGGGTTTCCTACGTTTATACCATCTATATAGTCCAACCGTAAAGTATTATAATGATGTGGCATAGGTTCTATGCACGTCATCTTATAAATCTCGTCTCCGTTCATCATGAGATAAAGTACTTCTTGGTCTCCCTGTACAGGATTACGAATACACTCGTCTGCCCATGCCTTTAGAATATTGGGTGTACCAGTAACCGCAACAACACCAGAGTTGTACCATTTGCCCATGTCGGGTCTACGCAGTGTCCACGGTCTGTCCTCTACCATTGAGAGTTTGCCGAACACTGTGCGAGTGAAGATGTCTTCGATGTTAGTTACAATCTCACAATCTGTGTCTATCCAACATACCTTTTCTACAGCATCTAACTTAGTTGCATCAAGTATCGCACGAGGTTTCTTGAACCACCCTTGGGCCTCACTCTTAACATCTATAATGAGGTCAAACTCAGACTCCATCTTGGCACGGGTGTTCTTTTCCATACCAAAGTCTGCAAGTACAATAGGTTTAGTATTGTGTTTGCGGTAGTTCTCTATGAACCACGGGAGTTGCCATTCGGTGTGTTTATCACACCCTGTTAAAAATACTTCATGCATTGATGATTTCATATCCTTCTTTCCAATTGTGTTTAGCGAGACATCCTTCTTCCACCTGTATTGTGGTAAATGTGTCTCGTGCTTCTGCAATGAAAGGATACCACTCTTGTAACCAAGGGAATGTTGTTTTGTTTAAATATACATCTGTAGGTTTTGCATACATCGGTGCATTCTCCACCAACAGTCTTCCGCCTGCGGGAGTAACCATGTACGCATGTGCGCCTGGGAAATAATTTTTAGTTGTTAGGGGATTGATACCCAACATCTCTGGGGTGTTCCACTTACCATATGATGGGTGTCCAAGGTTCATCACATAGTTAGGATGTGCGGGGGGAATCCTGTCAACCATGATTGCGTCATGTTCAAAGATAACAAAGTTTTCATTACCTTTCGAACACATCTCCCACAATGCGTAGTGTGATAGGAATGCGGAAATACAATTCAAACTACGAGAATATTTCTCATCAAATTGTATAGGGTCAATGCCTCTGGTCTGTAACAGTTCCACAGGATTATCTGCGGGGGTGATTGCGTCAAACTTCTTAATCTCTAGTCCATGACGTTTACCAGACTCAATGCATTTATTCGCAGACTCAACCGAATGTTTGTTTTCTAATATTGTAATTACAAATGCTTTCATGATGTTGTTGTTGATTTCAACCCTCGTTGTATAGTTGTGTAGTACGGATATACTACCTGTAACCAAGGGAACATCTGTTTACACATTAATGCATCGTTTGGCCACATACCTATTTCTTTAACTTTATCTATAAGTTTCTTAGCACCCTTGGGTGATATCATATATGCTGAGTTACCAGCTAAACCTTGAGGTACATCCCAATCATCTATAGATGGTACTGATTGTAGACCCACATAACTAGATACTTTTCTATGAAACTCTTGAGACCTTCTAGTTGCACCTCTTGGGTCATTTAAGCCTATTATACCACCCTTCCATTCAGAAGTCAAGGCCTCAGGCAGAAAAGAATCAATAAATAATGCATCGTGTTCCAGTACAACAATAGTCTCATCAAGGTCGATTGCTTTCTGCCAACATCTCATATGAGATATCATACACGCAACCCTGTTTTGATGATTTGCAGTTTTGTAGTGGGTGAGACGTAGTCCTGTTTTCATATCAAGACCGTCTTGGTGTTCATCTAGAGGATATGTCCATGCAACACCATTCATATCCAACTGGTCTATCCCCTCACCAATAGTCTTTGGTGTGGTAGCGGGTAGAATGATAGGTTCTAGTTTTGTTCCAGTTTTCTTTATTGATTCAATAACATGACGAGTCGCAACTGTGGACTCGTGATTGTTTATCATACTAATTATGAAGGCTTTCATCAACATCTCTTACGTACTCCCATCTCTCTGATAGGTAACATCCACCATGATAACTTTCATGATAAAATCCAAACGGTTCAGATAGTATTTGATACCATCCCTCTTCTGCACTCTTTAACTTCTTATCTTTATATAGTGAGTCCACTAAATCGGTATCCCAACATTCTCTGGGATGGATTATCAATGCATCATTAATATAATAGGTAGTCTCTTTTCCCATACCTTTAATTTTATTAAAGTCATGTGTACCATAGTAATTCATACAGTTGAATCCCTTCGGAATTAACCTGTCATATGAATCCTTAATCATATCTTTCCAAGGGAGTTGGTCAGACACGATTACGTCAAACCTTGTTCGAATAATCATATCATATTCTTTAGGTATTGACTTCATCATCTCATTGTGTATGAGAAGTTGTTTATGCCAGTTTGCACTTGCGTATGCGTGTCTCAACTGAGTGTTGTGATAGGTAGGGTCTTCCTTATGTCTCTCCAAGTAATGAGGAAAGATATCTCTCCTTAGTTCACTTGCGTCATCGGGATAGGGGTCGGTGTCAAAGACTGGATGATACAGATTCTCTGGTTCATCAAAGTAGTAATCTACGGTGGTATCCACCGTGTCTTGATTATTCCATGAACCAGTGAACATCTTGTCGTGAGGAATTATCTCTTGTGTCCTATCAATCCATTGTTGGTCACAGAACTCATTCCATCTACCAGATAAACATAATGCTGTCTTCATTACCACTCACGCAAAAACGACTCTAAATCTTCGGGTGTACCAAGTCCCCACATCTCAGAGGCTTCATGTACGAATACTTTCTTGCCATCCAGAATTGCTTGGTTATATACAGGACAAACATAGAACTCACCGTTGGTTCTTATGTCCTTTTCAATCATGTCCTTTGCAAATTCTATGTAGTCTTGTCCTTTCTTCCAGTAGTAGAAACCTACAGTTGCATTGTCACTAATTGGATTCTTCTCTGCCACCTTAGTGACCATACCATCGGAATCAGTCTTTGCATAACTCCACTTGGGGTGTGTTGCTTTGAAAGTAACAATACCACCGTCTGCATTCAACTCATTCATTTTGTACAAGAAGTCGAGTGAATCCCACCCCACCCATTGGTCAGAGTTCGCAATAAACAGTGGTTGTTCATTGTTGATATATTCTTCTGCGAGTAGTGTGGTACAAGCTGCACCTTCGGTCAAACCATCAACCTCAACAATCTTACAGTTGGGTACAATCAGATTCAACATGTTGTCTAGGTGATACTTCTCACGATGTTCCTTCTGTACAATAAAGATGTAGTTCGCATCAATATTGATGTTATCCACTACGGTCTGAATCATTGGTTTACCGTTGACATCAATCAAAGGTTTGGGGAAACTATATCCTGCCTTCTGGAAACGACTACCCGCACCAGCCATAGGAATTAGTACATTCATTTTCTTATCCACCCACTTAGGTTTCGTTTGTTTACCACCTTCTATTTGATTCACCAAATTCATATTGATATCATCGGGTGAATCTACCCTAATAATTTGATGTGCGGGCACACCAGAGTGATATGCGGATGCAAGACCTTTTGGTGAATCCTCAATAATAACACACTCTTCTGGAAAAATGTCATAATCAACCATGACATTCCACCAAATCTCAGGATGTGGTTTGGGGTTAGTTACGTCTTCATTGGTCTGTATGATGTCAATGTATTCATCCAATCCCAACATCTTGATACACTTGTATACAGTTCTGTCAATTGCGTTAGAACAAACAGCGATAATATATCCACGTTCTTTTAGGTTACCAAAGACCTCTGTGATATCTGCATCAGGTTTGATTGTATTCAATTTGTAATAAGTTACAGACTGTTTATGTATTTGGATTTTTTTTATCAGGTCTTCTGTAACGCCCAATATATCTAACTTATCATCTGTAGTAAGTCCATCGAACTTTTCTAGATGGTCTCTATAATTAATTGGGAGATACCCATATTTAACTAACGCCTCATTCAAAGCGTCAAAGTGTATCTTCTTAGTGTCAACGAGGACACCATCCAAATCAAATAGTACACATTTTATCGTCATTTATGTTTTATCGCTATAATATATGTGTCGCCACATTTGGTTTCTTTTATTCGGTCATGGTGTTCTGTATCGTAAGCATCCAATGTTGACATGAAACGATTGTGTTTTAACATATCATACTTATCAGGTGCTCGTAGTAACCACGGATGTTTCAGTCCTTCTCTACTCATCTTATGCATTGGCCACACATCTTCAATGAAATAGACTCCGTCTTCTTTTAGAAAGGGTACAATGTTTTCAAAGGTTAATCTGTTTGCTTCAGGCCAGTGCGCTCCGTCATCAATAACAAAATCAAACTTAATGTCTTGTCCCCATTTCTTTCTTATTTTCGTACCAAGAGATGCGTCCATAGAATCCGCTTTCAACCAATGTACCCTGTCGCTGTGTAGGATTTTCAAATCCTTCGGGTCGGTTCTCTGGAAGATGTCAATCGTGTATATGTTTGCGTTAGGAAAATACTCATTAAATGCAGCCGTAGATGCAGCCTTGAATGTACCAATCTCTAAAAAGTTGAGTGGTTCTTCCCTACGTTCTTCAAAGTATAGTTCATACTCTTTATAGTAGTGATGTTTTTCTGTACCCTTATCACACTGGTACTTGTCAAATAGTTCTTTAAGCATTCCAATAGTTCCTCGTTGCACCACTATCGAAATCAAATCCCCAATAGTCAATGTCTTTCTTATACCAGTCAGCAATTATCTGAATAGTATCTTTAGTGTATATATCCCTATAAGAAGTACCGTATCCTGTTGTACCTTTGTCATTAGGTACACGAGTAATGTTACGGGGTTCTGGATTAGATAATAAACCAAAGTATTGTTTGACATCATCATTATAATTTTCAAACCGTAGGATGTCACAACGGTTGTTCCCCTCTTCATCTGATACATGGTCGTATGCATTGTACCAACCACGTACCGCACGATGCCACATATACTCTTCTCCACCCCACTTGTGACGTTCCTCTAGGAATGCCTCGAAGGATGAGATATCCGCATAACTCGCTGGTTGAGTGCCTTCGTGCAATATAACCTTTCGTGCAAACATATAACGAGAACATACCCTGTCCCAAGGATTACGAACGATTGCAACTGCTTTATGTGTGTCTCTTATATCCTGTTTCCAGTCTCTCCACCTTGCGTGTTCATAGCCTGGGTGGTCTTGGGTGTTATTCATCTTAGATGTAACACCTCTAACATAATCGACATTCTTTAGATTATCAGGTTGACCGAGTAAGACCCTTTGTCTTATATTATTATTTTTTCTTATTGTCATCCCACCATTTTTAGGGATGTGTATAAACATCTTCATTCTCTTTCCCACTTGACATAATATCTATTTTGGTCAGGCATAAATTCTGTAACTTCGTATCCGAAACGTTTTGATAACAAAAGATGGTGTTCTAATCTCCAATGGAAGAACGGAACATCCTTTACTTTTGTATTACCGTGGTCACGGTGTGCGGGATTACATCTCCAATAGATGCGAGACTTCTGTTTGAGTGCGTTAACCATTCCTTCGGTCTGGTCTCTTATTGTATCATAACTACAAAAGTTAATACTACCCAATGCAAACGCAACGTCATACTTCTTTTCAGATTTAAAGTATTGAACATCTACTTGTTCATCAGAACCTATGTCCGTAATATCAATTCCATGCAAGTCGGCAATATGACGCTTAAAAGGATTGATACCACAACCAACATCCAGAACTGATTCCCCTTCTTTGATTTCTTCAATTAATCTAAACCCCGTCCAGTAATATCTATCAAGTCCCGCAGTGCGTGAACTTGGCCAGTCGTATGTGAAGTAGTCCTTCAACCATTGTCTAGTTTCTGCATTGATGGTTTTAAGGTTGGTAGACATATACACTCACATCCTTTTTATTATATTCATCTCTCTGCACATCTTTAACCCATCCTGTTTTGGGGATAGGTGTTCCACCATAAGGGTGTGCATTTAATCCTAGAGTATCAAGTACTTCAAAGTTATCTTTACATTTAATTACTTTGTCCTTCTTATTATATATGAATGACATTATAGCAGTATTTTGTAATTGTATCTGTGTGAACATGTTATCTTGATTCTTGTACCATTCATAACTAGGATATGGAATATCAAAACCACCACACTCGTTCCACCACGTCCAACACTCATAGTCATTTCTCATTACCATAACAATAGGAAACTTATCAAAGTAAGGTAAACATGTAGATAAGGTATGTGACTTTATTAGTCTAATACCTTCACCAGAAAAAGGTTTGTCCCACTCACCTCTATGTAATCCAAATTCCATCATAGGGTCAAAGTATGCACCCCCATGCACCAATCCATTATGATGAGAGAATGTCCTCTCTTCAGTGCAATCAGTCTGGTCAAAACTACTAGATGCTTGAATGTTATTTGCAACCCCAGACCATCTACTGCCTGGCGCTCCTGTCATTAATAAATATTTACCGTTCACTTTTAGGCCTTATCCCATTCCACACTTGTTCATCTAACCAGTGTTCTTCTACGTGTTTAACGTACTTCGCATTCTGGTTCTCTTTGATATCTTTCAATAGTCGTTCGTCACTATATGCAATCGGAAAGTCAAGAACTTTACTTAACCATTTCAGATATGCACCACCATAAAGGTAGAGTGATTCGTGTGATATGAATTCTATAGTCGCATCTAGGTTGTAGTAGTACTGCAATGCAGTAGGTAGGGTTACTTCCTTACGGACTCTGAGTTGTTGTTCTTCGTTAATGGTTCGGTCTCTTGTTACAATACAGACCTTTACTTCGTAACCCGCATCTTGTGCTTCGTAGACAACCTCTTGTATCTGAGGAATTTGTTTGACACCATCAAAGACAAATGGTACACTAACGTTTGCGACCATATAGTCTTTGGTCAACATACTCTTTGTCTTGGATGGGTCAACCCAACACTCTGCGAAGGGTTCTTCGTCAGATGGTATCCAGTACTTGTCACCAAAGTCCCATCCGTTTACATCCGAATGATAACTAAACACTTTACTGAATAGATGATTTCCAGAACCTTGCGGCCCTGTGATAATAAGTAGTTTCTTAGACTCTTGTTTGTCCGACATAAGTTCTCACCTTCAATGGATTAATTTCATCTGTCGGCCCTGTACCAGAGTCAGGACTGAACACAAATAGGGTGACATCTTCACCTTGGTTACACATAAAGTTGTGTAGCACATTTCTTTCCATCACCCAACAGTCACCTTCTTTGATAGGAAACATTACACCATTGTCAAGTTCAATCTCACCTTTACCAGAAAGGATAAGACCAATACGTTGACTTGGATGGGTGTGTAGGGTTTGTTTCATCCCTGCTGGGAAATGGACATAGTTGATAACAGGTAATCCTAGTCTGCCAGGATTTACTGCGGTAGTGTTTGTACCACCATCCATATAGGATAGATTGCCCGTTGATTTATCTTCAGGTATAAACAGACGTTCATCATTCATGGATAAACCATAGAATTTTATATGGGCAATTGTGGAGTCATCATATACGGTAAATTGTTTTGTTGTCTGTCCCGCAAAATTCTTACCATTGACTGAGTATCCATCTCTAATATGAATATTAGAATCTTTGGCCATCAAGTAACTTGTTCCTAAGAAATTGTCACTCGTATATCTACCTTCAACAAACGTGATATCATAACTCCATACATCACGAACTTGAAAGGTCTCACCTTTTTTTATATTAATCATAATCCTGTTGCCTTCATAATCTCTGTAGGTATATAGGGTATTGCCATCCGTTCAGGATGCCATACGATTGCACAGACGTTATCCTTTATCCAAGATTCACAATCACCTTCTGCATCTGTACATAATTGTACACTATTTGGGGGGCATTTGTCAATAACAATATTGTGAAAACTATTCACTAAATGTGGTTCATACTTACTGTGTACAATATGTTCTACACCATAGTGATTCTCTTTACCTGTTCTTGTTTTACCACCAAGAATCTCTGTCAGTAAAAATGCACCATGACATATACCAAGTATGGGTAATCCCAGATTGGACATCTCTGTTGCCATGTTTACTTCTGTGGTAATTCGATGACGCTCGTTTCCCCCTCCTGTAATTATGAGAAGGTCTAGAGATTCTGCAAGGGATTCGTAATCCAAGTCTTCACGATTTGGGATAGGAACAAGTTCATGACCCCTTAGAAATGTATACCAACAACGGTCTAAGGAATCATGTACTTGTTTATTGTGCGTGAGGACTCTTTGCGTGAGTCCTATTTTCATCTACCAACCGTAGGCTGCGTTCACGAGTTCTCTTGAACCTTGTGCTTCGACTGTGTTCCTACATGAGATTTCAAATAGGTCTTTACGCATTGCTTCCACAACACGTTGAACACGACTTTGAGTCTCTTCATCTGTCGCAAGTTTACGTAACGAGTATCCACCGATTGCACTGTGGAAACCTTCGTCCTTCGCAATCTCACGATAACGAGTTGAGATGAAATCATCTTGAATGGTGTCTGCCATCTGATTCCAGACAGCTTCTGCACGTCCTTCTGCAACAAGTTGATATGCGGCAAGAACTGCCTCATCTTCTTGTGCATCATACTTTTCTAGAAGTGCAGCACCCTTTGCGGTGTTTGCCTTTCTCTCGTCTTCAAGTGCTTGGACTACATCAATCTTCTCACCTTTAATGTGTTCGATTACTTCTCGAACCATACGGTAATGTTTTGCTTCATCTGCTGCTTGTTTAGAAAGAAGTTCTAATTCTTTAGGGTCTGTATCGTCAGCTGCATTTGCAATCTGCATTGAGATTTCAGACATGTTCATACGTTCATTGACCATGCGACCAATGAAGTGATTGACCATTTCCTCTTCAGGAAGGTCGCCTTCGAAATACGCCTTAGTATTCATCTTTGACGCTTCGAACAGGGCTTGGTTTTCTTTGCGAATCTTCTTCACAAAATCGTTCGGGTTTAACATTAGGGTTCTCCTATTCACTCTATTAATATAAGTTTGACGGTATTGTCTATTAGTTATTTATATGATTTGATTCATTAACTGGTCAACATTTTCTCCACCGTCAGGGAGTTTATCCTTCAGAAAGAAATGTACAAAGTTACAATCCTTTACATTATTGATTGCACCAAATAGTCCATTCCATTTACCTTCCATATGTTTGGTAGGTATCTTATACTTCTTCAGGAAATAGTTTAGTAAGGTCTGGTCAGTACTCCACTTGTATGCACCAGTACCATCTACAAAGTCTTTAAATTCCATACGATTCAAAAAGGTGTGTGGGTCTTGTCCTTTGAGATATGGTTTGAATAGTTCGGAGTTCAAGAGAATCAATCCCATATTAAAGAACTCGTAACCTAGATTGTTTGGTTTAAAGTCACCCTGTCCACTACCGTGTAGGTGTCGATACTGCATGGCAGAGTAGTTTTGAATCTTACCCCCATACCAATCTTGGATATCCATCTCACGTTCTGCTACTGCGCCAAAGGCGAAATCAGTACCAAAGTCAGAAAATATGTTATCTGCATCAGGTCGGATGTAAATATCGGCGTCCACAATTGCAATCTGGTCATAATCATCAAGGTATTCAAATGCATTCTCCTTTTCAAAGATGGGAAGATACCCACCATATTTCATGTAGGATTCTTCACTACGTCCACTAGTAAAGATATCAGGTTTGATTCTTAGTTTAGGTGATGTCAATACAATATGTTTGATATCATGGCGTTCACAGTAATCATGCACACTGCGAATACAGTGTTTATACAGGTTCGATGGTTTACCCACCGATACTTGGAATATCAGTCTCTTCATAATTTGGTTAGTGTAACCCTATTGTCTTCAATCGTGATTTTAAGTGTGTCGCCTTCTGACCATGTGGGATTTAACTTATCTAGCGATAGAGCCTCATCGATTTGTATTTTCATATCTTCGGTTCTATGCATTTTATATTCCAAAAACATCATGGTTGGGTTTACTGGTACGGGTACTTTATTCATGAGCCATCGTGCTTCCTATGTGTTCATAATATATAGGATTAGAATATGGTACTATCTTGTCTTTGTCTTGACCCATGAACTCCCACATATAATCGTCAACAAACTTGGTGAGAGGGTCTAAGGTGACAGCATAGAATAACGCCTCCGCAACATCGGGGGTTAGGTAGTATGCGTGTGTGACAGGACACAATGGTTCGTCTGTTCCCCAGTATGGATGACCTCTAAATCTGGTAGAATAGTTTCTCCAACCTTTCTCATCCTCGAAGTCTGCAAACGCAAAGAAGTTACCTATGATAGGCATGTCCTTCTTGCATCGCATCACATCATGTTCTATAATTGAGATAGGACGGTCTTCCATGAAACACAATTGCCATAACTCTAGATGACTGTAGAATCCTGCCTTCTCAGTTTCACTAAACTCTCGTTGACCCCAGAACTTACCAAAGTTCAAATAGTCGGGCATTGCGGTTGGAGTGTATGCATCAAATAAGTTAACATGACAATCCCATGTAGGAATCGACTGTTTTACATAATGTTGTGATACCTCGTTATCAGGTATCTGTATCATCCATAAGTTATCGGTAATCATTCAGGTCAAACTCAGTTCCATGCATCTTCATCAAATCACGCTCGTGATTGGTATATACCAAGACTTCTGGGTCATCAAGCAGAAAGTCGCAACTCCGACAGTAATCAGGATAGTTTCCGCTAGTATGGTCAGCACGGAGTTTCGTATATTCCGGCCCATTCCATATTTCTTCGATTGTATTCTCAGAGGTGTGCCCCAGAACGGCCTTTTCGTCTTGTCCGAGTACTTGGCAACATGGTGCAACACCACCTCTTTTACCGCCAGTACCGCCAGCACGAATAACCACATCGGGACTAAAAGGTCTACCACAAGTTTTTACCTCACCTGTTCTCTCGTTCTCACCAATCTCGTATACACCAGACCAGTTGTGCATTTTCCATATCTCAGTTTTTACACCAAGACCGTTGACTAGACTTTTATAAGCGTCCAATTCATTATCTATATTGTTGTTGTCAAGAATCAGATGGTAGGTTGCGACCACACAGTCAGATTTCGATTCATCAACATACGCTTTCATTTCACGTATATTATTTACAATAGTATTGAAGTTTCCTCCAATGATATTATTCATCCATTCATCATACTTCTCAGGGTTGTACCCAATGAATGAAAATCTATAGAAGTCTAATCCCGCATCAACACACTTCTTCATGAAGTCACCGTGCATACGGAATCCATTAGAGAACATGAAACACTTGGCTCCATACTTCTTTACAATCTTAATGTACTCAGGTAGGTTTCTATTCAGTGTGGGTTCTCCACTACCTTCTAGGTTGACTACTCTTAATCCATGTTGAGCACAATCTGCGACATTCTTCTCGAACTCTTCTAGTCCCATCTTCTTGAGAAAGTCTTTATGTCTTCCACCAGTACGTGTATCCTGTGGACACATAGTACATGAGTAGTTACACCCACCATTAATTTCAATTACTGCTCTATCAATTTTCATATAATACCATCAATTACTTTAAACATAAACAACATGAAGAAGAACACAACTACTTGCAATATAGACGCATAGGTAATCTGTTTCATAGGATGCATATCAGCCAGTTTCTCAATCCAAGATTCGCTGGGAGATAGGTTAACTACCTGTAGTATTTTCTTCATATAACTTTCCGAGTCTTTGTAGGTATTTATCTGCTTTCTTATCCATGTGATGTCTACCCTCATCAAAGAACGTTTCAAAGAATTGTAAAGCGTGTTCTCTGTTAGGTCTACATACTACTTGAGGACAAGCGTAAGATGTGATACCTTCCCACGATGGAATGAATATAGGTGTACTAAAGTTCTTTGCAATGTAGTGCCACATTCCATCATAACACACTACGTAATCTGCTCTTTGTATCTGGTTAAACGCATCTCTAATAGGTGTTCGATATGTTAGTTCAGTCAGTATCCAACCCTCCCTACGCATTAAGCTTATTATACACGACCAATCATCTTTTGTCAAGAATCTTTTCCACAATCTTGGTTGTTCTGTATTATAGTGGGGTGTCCAGATAACTATACGTTTGTTCTTCTCGTGATTACGATATAAGTTTTTCTTAAACACCCAATCGTTTCTGGGAGCTCCTGTAGGTTTGTATGCATTTGAGTCGAAATAGAATCTATCTTTTTGTTTGTCAGGATTAACGTTACCCTTATCAAACAGGTCAGAGTTATAGACGTGGGTCAAGGTAACATCATCTTGTCGATGATACTGTGTATGTATCCACTCCATTCTTTCGATGATTGTCTCAGGGTCTTCTGGTGAGTGTAAGTACTCCTCACCATGTTCCCAGTGCATCTCAAGATTCACTTTTATGTTATTATCATAACAATATCTGTGACACACGTTGAGGGCGAGCATCGCATCACCAACACCCCAAGTTCCTCTCCACCTAATTTTTTCCATTCTATTTGCCGAATGCTTTTCCTGCTTCTGCGATACCAAACGAACCTAATGTTACAACAACAAAGGATGTGTAGATTGTATCAGATATCTCTAACTGTACACCGTTCATTGCAGTAATTAAATCGAATATACCGAATACGACCATCATTATAAATGATGCAAATCCAATAATAGATTTCTCATTGATGTCGTTCTCATCTCGAAACAAAGACCAGAAACCTTTTGGTACTGGTTTTGCGGCCGCTGATACGACTTGTAGTTCTTTAGAGAGTTTTTCCATCTCTTTAATTTTATCTTGTGCTTCGTCCACCTTGAGAACTAACTCAGTATACTTTTCCAAGTCAACTGTTGCCTGTCCCACAGGTGTGTCTGCAATTTGTTTTGCCATTGTACTTCTCCTAAAATACTTTTACTTTATATTTTTCTTCCCATTCTATAGCATCTTCTATAGTATTAACCATAGGTTTATTTCGAATGTTCAATGATGTATTTAGTAACATCGGTACACCCGTTAATTTGTAATACTCTTCTAGTATCTGACGTAGGACGGACTCACAATCAGGTTCAACTAACTGAACCCTTGCAGTTCCATCAACGTGAGTTACCGAATCGTAGGAATGTTTTGCCTTCGCAATGAATTGCATGTACTGATTCATCGGGCCATCGAAGTAGTCTTCTGCGTGTTCCGATAGTATTGCGGGAGCAAAAGGTCTGAATCGATGTCTCCGTTTGATATCATTGACGGTATCCTTCACATCATATCTCACATCTGCGAGTAATGAACGATTACCCAATGCACGAGGGCCATACTCCGCACGACCATTTGCAACTCCGCATACCTTATTGTCTACAAGATACTGTGCGACTTCTTTGGGGTCTATGTCACGTTCTATGTTGTGTCCCAAATACGGAGACCACTTTAGGTGTGTACCACCAGTCTCTTTGTGCCATGTGTATGCCGCACACCCAAGAGCGTTACCCGCATCATTAGGTGCAACAGAGATATGCATCTCATCGAACATTGGACGTATAAGACTGTTTGCGGTAACGTTCTGAGCGCACCCACCAGAGTAGACCAACTTAGAACCATACTTACGTGCTTCTTTCATTATCTTTAGAACTTCAACCTCAAAGAACTTTTGTACGGTTGCCGCAACATCTTCTGAAGTTAGTTTCTCTGCTGTTTTTAATATTCGGTCTTCGTACTTGGCAAACTTTGCGGAGAGTGGACTCTCTGCGATTACTCTACCTTCGAACTCGACAATTTGTTTTGTGTTGATACCATCTTCACTCTCAAACCAATAGTAACAATTGTGTAATAGTTTGTATAGTTCTTCGTTGGACTTACCGTAGGATGCGAGACCCATTAAGATGTACTCATCTCGAAGTGGTTTCATACCTAAGGCAACACATCCTGTAGAATATATTGTTCCAAGGGATTGTGGCCAATCAATAGTTTTGAGACTTTGGAAGTTGTGGTCATAGATTGTTAATGACTCTACTTCTCCCGAACCATCAATAGATACCATTACAGTATCTTCTTTTGATTCCCACGGCCGTGTGAAAAACGCAAGTGCGTGATGACTTTCGTGGTGAGAATTAAATCTATCGAAATCTAGTGAGGCGTGGATTGGTGTTTTTAGTTCTTGACTGCGTGAAGTAAACCCTGTGATACTCCATTGACCAAAGGTTCGAATACCACCCATCTTTGCTTGACGCAATGCGGTATCTTCATAGAAGGTGACGAGGTCATCGTTGTTAACGAAATGCCACATAGACGGATGTATCAGTGAGTCCATTTTTAGACCACTGTAACGTTCTGCTTGGGATGCGAATGCAACCTCGCCATCGGGATTAACAATGGCAAGGGCTGCATCGTGATACAATTCTGAATAACCTACATATCTCATGTAGGTATATAGGGAAGTTTTAACCGACTAGATATTCGTAAACATCTTTCCAACCCTTCATGAGCGGGAAGTTTTCGTCATGCATGTTGTATCCATGTTCCATGACAATAGAGTCAAGACCAACCTTTGCACCAGCAATGGCGTTTTCAACCTTGTCTTCGACCCAAGTATAGTCTGTTCCTTCATACTTTGCAAGGACTTCATCCTTGTCTGCACCAGTATCAAGGTAGATGAACTTAGTAAACGCAGTCTCACCGAACAACTTCTGAATGTTCATCGTTCTCAGCTTCTGTGCGTTCTCATCTTTACTCATTGAAGTAATCAGGTGAAACACATAACCGTGTTCTTCGTGCAACTTTCTGACATACTGGATTGCGTCTCTTAATGGGGGCACAAAACCCATATGGGCAGACTCGTTAAACTCTCTGACTAACTTCTTAGATTCTTCTTGGGTAATGCCGTATATCTTAGCGACATTATACTCTAATTTACTTTTGGCGGTATAACCTTTCTCGGTCATCCACACATCGAAAGCGTATCCCCAGTTTAGTAGGACACCATCCGCATCTGTAAGTATTACCTTATGGTATTGACTTAGCACTTCTTTTCCTTTTATTAGTTTAGTTTCTGTCTTCATGTGGTTATTATAACAAGAATAACCAATAATGGCAAGCGTTACAGGTACTTAAATTTACCCTTTTTATAGTCATCTAACATAACAACCTTATTACCACCCCCAGTATAATGGAGGAAGTTCATGTCATATCCACGGTCATCGGGCCAATGGGTAGGAGTATCATTCCACTTCTGGTCTATACTTTGGACATTAAATCCATGTTTCATTAGTTGACCAGATATCCAAGGTTGGTCATTGTTCAACCAGAACGGGTCACCGTGTTTATCACCATCTGCCATATATTCATACCAATCATCGAACTCTTCCCTTGCTTTCAGACGTGCTTCCTTAGTCCACACCAATACACCAGTGTTGAAGGTAGTGATACAAGAGGGTCTGTATGGGGGTTCTGTGGGGACTATTGGGATACCATTGCGTTCATACTTGGTAATCAGTTCGTTCTTAGTTTTGTCACTGTAGTCCCAAGTGTTGTACCCACCACCCTTTGCAGTCTTAATTTCAGATTCGAATACACCTGTTACATCGTAACCATTGGTCTCATCGAAGATATTCTCTTCGGTGTTGCAGATGATATCGGTATCAATGAATGCGACTTTGTCGTACTTGTCATACATGGGGTCGTAAATCATACGTAGACATTCAAACAATAAAACAGTTGAACCAGTCTTACCCTTAGTAAACACTTGTTTGGTTGAGTAGTGATGTTCACATCCAATCTTATCCGCATAGATTTGAAATGACTTTGCAGATAAATCACCAGTTACACGATAGAGTTCTGACCTAGTACCTTGAGGATACTGTGGAACGGGAGCACGTTTTTCTGTCTCTTCGTTGGTTATCATATATTGATATATCAGATTCACTGTACTTCCTCATGTAATTTCATGTCATGGTGGATGTCCCAGTTAAAACCAATAATGATTTTAATTCCATGAACAGCTTCAGATTTGTGTGGGTGCATAGAGGGGAACAAGACAACCTCACCTTGTTTGATGTTGTTTTCAAAATTCATAATGTTGGTGCAGTCTCTTTCATCTTCTAATAACAAGTGTAACACACCAGTCATATTTGTCAAGGTGTGAGTGTGACTCCGATATGTTCCACCTTCGTTGTAGGCGTGATACCATAACGTATTAAGATTCCAAGAAGTACATCCCCACGAATTACAATATGTATCGCAAGCCTTCTTTATCATACGCATGGTAACATCGTAATACGGTTTGGTCTTGGGTTGCCACTGTTTGGGGTCTCCATGAACATCATAGTCCCCATAGACTTGTTTGGTGTTAACTGGAATTAGTGACAGTGCTTCTTTCTGTAGACGGTCAAAGTTCTCTATTGCAAACACCTGTACATGTTTCACTCAGGCAGTCCAACACTATATTGGACTTTACCGTCCACACGTGTTGCGGTCAAACATCTATTACGATTTGCTTCAGGACTTACGTAGGATAAATGAATCCAACCAGACGTTGGGTCACCATCTACATAGAACTCAGAGATGACTTGGTCAAAGTCTAGATTGTCTCTAATCCATTGTGCAACTTCTAGATTGTCTG